>ENA-OPBZ01000289-OPBZ01000289.1-human-gut-metagenome-genome-assembly--contig:-NODE-289-length-29467-cov-3.710696_pt1 | contig 29467 bp, 11 predicted proteins | sample MGYA00241072_ERZ501459 | MGnify/ENA primary metagenome ERZ501459 (study PRJEB25962, sample SAMEA2042632) | human gut metagenome | biome: human gut; feature: human-associated habitat; material: faeces...
ATCCAAATGGATTTCTTTTCTTTTTTGTTTCGGAGGACGGCTATCACACGCCCGTCAAAGTTACGCACAGGGTGGTGGATGCCCATAATGTAGGCAGTCTGGTCCTTTTCACCGTATACTGTGCCGTAGTTCAGCGGATACCGATAGCCCGTACCGTCCGTAGAGCCAATAGGCATAACGACCTTGACTCTGGCGTATTTACCGAGCAATTTGTATTCACCACCGAGATAAAAGTTACTATGCACTTATTATATATAAATTGCAAAAGCAATACAAGGCTTTCGCAAAGAAAATTCAAAAAGCCGTAAAACTTGGCGAAAAAAAGCAGCCCTCCGGGGCAGGTGAGAGCCTGCACCCAAAGGGCGCTTTATATTATATACATTATATACAGGATATACAGGAGCCTGCCGATGGCGGGTAACAAAAATGGCGTACCCGAAGGTACGCCATTTTCATTTAGGAATGGGGGATTAACCACCCAGCTGCTGAAGCAGGTTACACAGTTCGCCGATTACTTTGTCGGTGTCGCCTTTCAGCATTTTCAGCACGGTGCCTACCACATCGGTAATGGAGCTGTTGTCAGATCCACCGATCAGGGAGCCTACCAAGCTGGCTACCGTGTTGTAGTTATCCTTGTAGTTGACAACTTCAACCAGGTACCGCAGCACGGCAATCAAAGTCTCAGAGGCGTCGCCCTTTACCAACACGCGCGTGCCGTAAGTGGCAGCCTGAGAAGCATCGGTCATCACCTTGCCGTGGCTTGCCAGCTGGAACCAGTCAATATCCATCAGTTCCAGACCCAGGGGCTTACCCTTGATCTTGATCATGCCAAGCACCTGATTCAGCAGGGGAACAATGTTGTCCACGCCGATAATGGGCTTCAGCATAGCGGTCAGATTGTACAGGTCAATGTTCAGATCCAACTTCAGGCCAACCTTAGCCAGTAAGCCATTCAAATCCACTTTGAAGGCCTTGAATACCTGAGTCAGTACGGTGTTCACATTCACGATGGGCTTCAAAGCATCCAGCAGAGCGGAAACCGGTGTAAACAGGTTCTCGATCAGCTGCAGCAGGCCGTCGTTGGCAATGAACAGTGCCAGGTTGGGCAGCATGGACATCAGGGTCTGCAGCGGTGCATTCAGAATGTCCTCTACCTTATCCCACAGGGAGTTGACAATATCCAACAGGATGTTGTCATAGGCCTTGCTGATGTCCTCTCTGTACTGATACTGGGTCTTAATGTTGTAGCAGCCGAATGCCTCCAGCAGCGGAACGACCACGGAAGAGTAGCCGTTGGAGCCGGGGATATGAACGATGTTGAAGATGCCCAGAGAAGCATCATTCAGCAGTACATCCAATACGCCGTAGAACGGACGCATTACAGCAGCCAGTGCATTAAAGAAGCTATCCTTATCCTTTACGCCCCACTTAAGAGCGGAGGTGTTGACCTTGGACCAGGAGGAGGCGGAGCCGATTACGGCAGCCGCATTCGCGAAGGTCTTGCCATAGGACTCATCGGTGAGCAGCTTGGCAACGGTCTTGGTAGAATAGTCAATGCCGGTCTGGGACAGCAGGGCGGTCAGGTTGGTGGAGTCGTTGATCTTCACACCGTCCAGTGCCTTGCCGATGCCGGTGATCATGCCATTGATGGTGCTGTCCTTAAAGGCAGCGCCAGCGATCAGCTTGTTCAGATCAGCCAAGCTACCGATCAGGCCATCCAGCATAGGCGGAATGTTCTTCAAGAAGTCTTGATCCACAGTGGAGGGATAAGAGAACTTGTAGTCCTTGGTCTGGTATTCGCTATAATTCCAGAACGCGTTGGTGGGATTCTCCTGAAGCAGATAGAACAGCGCACGGATGATCTGGTCTGCGGAGGAGGTGCCGATCTGGTCAAGTACCGCGTTGATGATGGACTTGTAATCCTTGATCGCGTCGATACCGCCCAAAATGGACTTCAAACCGCTGATGTTCTTGGTCAGCAGGTTGGCTACATAGCGGAGCACGGCGATCAGCGTTTCGCCCTGGTTTGCAGTAACGTGCTTTCTATTATAATAGCCTTCGCTGTTCTTTGCAGCGCTCTTGACCGTGCTGACCGTGCCGTGGCTTGCCAGGGCGCTCCAGTCGATCTTGGGCAACTGAATGTTGATTTTCTTAGACTTGAGCAGCTTGTTCACCAGCGGAACGATGGCGTTTTGGATGTCGCACTTGTTCAGGTTGTTCAGATTCAGGTGAATGTTCACACCCAGTGCGTCCTTAACCAGGTCGTTCAGTGACTTGCCGGCCAGAGCCTTGATAATGACCTCAACATCTACGCCGTTCTTCTTCAGTACCGGAAGGAGAGATGTTACCGGCGACAGAAGATTGTTGACGAGCTGTGCCAGGCCATTATTATCAATGTAGTATGCCACATTGGGCAGTACTGCGGTGAGGGTATCGAACGGAGCGTCCAGTACCTTGTTCAGGAAGCCTACGATGGGATTCAACACATCCGTCAGTACGCTGTCGGTAGACTTCTTAATGTCTGCCTTGTACTGCTTATAGGTCTTCACGTTGGGGCACTCCAGTGCCTCCAGCAGCGGAACGATGGCACTTTCGTAACCATTGCCGCCATAGATGCTCAGGGACTTCACATCCTCGATCACTTTGTACAGGTTGATCTCCAGTACAGAGGTCTTGGAATACTTGTCAGAGCCCTTGATGTGAATGCGCAGGTTGCCATTCTTCAGCTGTACGGTGTCCTTAGAGGAACCGAAGTTCAGGTTCTTCACCAAATCGGTAAGGATCTGGCCAACGGCCAAGTCGTCGCCTGCCAGCAGCAGAGACAGTACGCCGTCCAGCGGACGCAGGATCGCAGCCAGGCCGTTTACAAAGCCCTGCTGTGCCTTTGCGGAGCCATCGGTGAAGCCCCAGTTGATGTTGCCCAGCTTCTTCCAGCTCTTGGCGTTTTTGATCGCCTTGGCTGCGGAGGAGTAGGTCTTGCCGTAGCTGCCGTCCGTCAGGAGCTTAGCTACGCCCTTCTTGCTTACATCAATGCCGGCATAGCCCAGGTAATCCTTGTAAGGAGCAATGGCGCCGTACAGTGTGGAAGCCAGTTTGGTCAGGTTGGCGTTGGTGAAGATCAGGGAGCTAACCAGGTCTTTCAGGTTATCCTGCTTCACTACATCCAGGCCGGCCAGCAGACCGATCACGGAGGTGACCATGGTGTCCAGATCGCCAACAGCGTCGCTGGCGTCCTGCGCGGTCACACCGGCGGGATAATAGAAGCCGGTGGTCTTTTCCTGTACATACTGGAGGAAGGTCCAGTAAGCAGTGGTGGGATCTGTGGTCTTGGCGATCACAGCGTGGATGATGTTCAGCAGATCCTTCTTGGTCAGGCGGCTGATCATATCCAGCAACTGGCTCATGGAAGGATTGTCGATCACGACTTTCAGCAAATCAATGATCTGGCGAATTTGCAGTACATCGACCACCAGGTTGACCAGGTACTTCAGAACAGCCTCTGCATTCTTGCAGTTTGCAATGTCCTTAAACAGGGTGGTGGGCAGTTCAAAGCCAAAGTTAGCCAGCTGGCTGTTTACAGCGTTGATCACGGTCACATCGTTGATGCCCAAGCCAGCCTTGGTTGCGCTCTTCTTCAGCAGGCCGGTTACAAGGGCAATCGTCTGCTTGTTCTGCGCGTTTTGATCCTTGTCGTCCGTATTGGTCTTAAAGATCAGACCCAGTATTGCGGAGAACCATGCGTCGTTCTTTGCCATAGAGGGCATCAGGTTGGACACCTTTGCGCTCAGAATGTTGGATACGCCGTGGATCTCTCTGTACAGCGGACGAATAGCAGCAGTTGCAATGTTGTTCAGGTCCTTGTTCATCACAATGGACAGGCCCTTAAGCAGGTTGGTCAGCACGGAGACAGGCTTGCTGTAGAAGCCGTCCAGCAGCTTGCTGATGGGGGTGATGATGGCCAGCAGGCCGGTTGCGCCGTCCTTTACGCTGCCCTTTGCATACACGCCCAGGCTAAAGCCCTGTGCTTTTTCCAGATCCTTAAAGATGGGGTAGAGTACACCGTCATAGTAACCGGCATCCTTGGTCAGCACGCCGATCAGATCGGTGATGATGCCCAGGCTCTCGCCGAAGTTCTGGAAGAACTTGGTGTTGTTGCCTGCGCGGAAGCCCCAGTTGATCTTAATGTTGGTGGCGCCGGTCCAGCCGCTGGTGCTCTTGTCCAAGCGAATGGCGTTGTGCCAGGTAGGCAGGCTTGCCAGCTTCTTGGCGGCGGACTTGTTGGTCAGGTGATTGCTCACTGCGTGGGGAGAAATCAGACCCTTCAGCGCAGCGGCCAAAATGTTGTAGTGGTAAGCACCGGTCTTGCTGGTGTAGTACACCGGCTTGCCGGCCTTATCCTTCTTCTTGTACAGCTTCTGGTTGCTGTCGTAGAAAACATTCAGGCCCAGAGCGTCCTCGTTCACCAGATAGTAATCAATTACATTCTCCAGTGCAACATACATCTGAACCACCAGATTGGTCAGATGATCCTCAGTGTAAACCTTCTTGTCTGAGGTATCGGTGGACTTCTTGTCCCCGTCGTTCAGGAAGTTTAAGGTCTTATTGAGCATCTTCAGCATCGGGTTGGTGTTGTCGCTGCCCAGGATGTAAGAACCAAGGCTCACCAGACCGCACAGGATGCCGGGGGTGGTGTTCAGGTTGAAGTTGTTCAGTGTGGAGTTCTCCAGCACCTTGGACAGTGCGGAGTCCAGATTGGACAGCAGAGAAGCGCCGCTCTTACTGGAGGTCTTGGGCACCTTTGCCCACTTGGGCTGGGTCTCGATCTTTGCCATCTTGCCGTTCACTTTCGGGAAGTTCACGTCGATGGTGTTCTTGGTCTTGGTGTCCATGGCCTGGATCACATTCACCAGCTGACCGATGTTAGACAGCAGGAAGTAAGCACTTTTGGTGCTCAGGCCCACGAAGTTGGAATCCTTGTTATACACGCCCATTACGAAAGAGGCCTTGTCGTTGTACTTCAGCTGGAATACACCGTTGAGTACATCGCTGATGGTGCTCTTTTCGCCCAGACCGCCCATAGCGCGGATCAGACCGGTGATGATGGGCAGGTTGTTGGTAATCTTGTTGTCTGTAGCGGTTACATCATTCAGTAAATCGAAGATGGCGTTCAGCCAGTCGTTCACGAAGATGTTAACAAAGCAGTCCAGAATGTCTGCCGGCTTGCCGCCGTTTGCCAAGTTCTTAAAGTTAACCAAAGACTGGTTGTAGAAGAACTCTCTGTCGCCAACGGTATCGCTCTTAATCTTGTAATCACTATAAGACCAATCGGATGCCTTCTTGGTGTTGTCGGCGCTCTTTACATCATACTTGGCAATGAAGTTCTTGCCCATAATGTCCAGAATCTGGGGCAGGGCAACGAAAATATTGTTGGCGCCGCGGTTGTAAACAGAGCCGTCGGCCTCGGTGTTTGCACCGCTCTTTGCATCTTCTCTGTGGACTGCCACATACTGATCCACAGCAGCGGTAAAGGAAGTGGCCAGCTCGGACACAGCCTCGTTAACGGCAGTAGCGCCGTCGCCGGTGAGCTTCAGTGCATCAGCAATGCCGGATGCCTTGGCACCCTGCAGCGCCTTATCGGCTGCATAGATGTCTAAAATCACAGGGGTCTTAGAAGCATCGTACTTGCCGGTGGTGCGCTCGCCGTAAACCAGGCTGCTGACAATCTTTTTGCCGTTGTCGTCCAGTTTATAGACCGGGTTGCCGTCCTTGTCTGTCTCAGCGGGCTCATAAACCTTATGACCGTTTTCGTCCAGAACAGGATTGCCGTCGCCGTCTAATTTCTCAACATAAACGGGATTGCCGTCGCCGTCCTTAACGGGGTTGCCGTCTTCGTCCAGCTTAATCTTGTAGTCGTACTCGTAGTAGACCTTTGTTACATTGTAGTAGGTGAAAGTGTAATTCTTGTCACCAATCAGCCAATGCATCAGTGTGGGCAGAACTTTGTTCAAGTCCCAACCTAAGGCGTTAATGCCGGTGGGGCTGCCGTTTGCCTGGCCTTCTTTTTCCATCAAACCGGACAGCACACCGGCCAACGTACCGTACTGCGCATCGCCTTCCTGATTCAATGCAAGGGGAATAATAGCTTCGTCGATCACAACAACCAAAATGGGCAGTAACTTCATCAGGGTCTCTACCGGCTGCTTGTACAAGTTCATGTACACATCAGTGAGGGCGCCCTTTAAGTCTACCTTGGTTTCCAGCAGGCCGTTGACAATGTTCATCACAGCCTGACCGGTAATTGCGAACTTGGTAGAGCCAAAGTTCAAAGTTACGCCTTCCTCGTCATTCTCATCCAGCAGAACCATCAAGCGGTTAATGGTGCTGTTGGCAGCAGACAAATATACCTTGCTGGGGATGGCGTAATCGCTGTAATGATATTTTACTGTGCACTGAGCGGCGACGGTCTTCACGTCCAGAGGAGCAAAGAACAAGTTCAGTGAAGCATTAAAGTCGGAGGGCAAATCGCCGTAGGCAGTGGGATCCAAGTCCTTTAACAAGCCTTCGTCGATGCCGGCCAAAATCTTCTTTACAGCAGCAGAGCCGACTGCGTTTCTGTACATACCGTTCAGGGTAGCAGTCTTCTGCGGGTTGGATAAAGTATTAAAATAAGCAACGAATGCACTGGAGAACGGACTGGGAATACCGTTATCTGCATACTTGCCGTGAACATAGTTGGTAATGTACTTAACATTAGAGCTGATCAGCTTGTTACCGCCGTCCGGAGCCTTCTTTGCCAGGTCGATTTTTACCTGCTCCACAATGGGAGTGGTTACACGAGAAGCAAAGAATGCAGCCAAATCAAATTTATACTTGGCATCGTTTGCTGCAATGTTTGCACCAAAGCGAACGGCAAGCTCCATGTCATTGGTGTTCTTGCTATTTGCAAAGGAAGCCGGATCCACGCCGACCTGCTTGCAAAAATAACCGCAAATGGCATCGCTGATTGCGCCGCTGCGTGCTTTCTTTTCCAGGTCCTGGGGACGGTACTCCAGCTGAATGTAGTAAACGGCTTCGCTCAGGGTGCGGATTCTTAAATCGCTGCCAACAGCCTTTAAGTAACCGTTGTACACATCAAAGCAATTTGCAGCAGCTTTGTAATCCGCCAGAGCCAGCAGGTCATCCACTGCATACTTCTTTCCGTTTACGGAAACGGTTGCGTTCTGGATGTCTGCCAGAGTGACATGCAGCGCATCGGCATTGTCACGCGTTACATTCACGCCTGCGGCAGCCAGCAGGTCCACAACCTTGCCCATAGCCGTGTAGGCTTCGTCCAGAGCTGTTGCTTGTGCAGCCTTTTTGGTTTCGTACTGCTTCAGCAAAGCTTCCAGACCGATTTTGCCATCGGTGCCTTCAAGCGCATCTTTACACCAGTCAGCCAGTACCTTGTCGCTGTCGTTCTTATGCAGAGTGCAGAACGAATACAGCTGCGCAAAGGTCATCTTGGCGTCCTTTTCTTCAAGATATGCATAAGCAATCTCGGGGAACGCTGTGCCGGCAGGGATAACAGTGCTGTTTGAGGAGTCTACTTCGCCGTCGAGCAGACTACTCACCGCTGTTACTACCATGGGGGATACACCTTCAAGAACATCTTGAATGGAGGTGGTGTCCGTGATGGTCATTCCCAGCTTCTCTTCCAATGCTTTTTTAACGTCCTCCTGGTTGAACAAAGCCGGAAGGTAGGTATCTACCAATTCCGTCAGTGCGTCAAACGTGGACTTTGCACTGGTCGAGTCCTTCCAAATGCCGTTGTCACGATTCGCTGCAAATGCAGTAAATCCGACAGAGCAAGTGGTGACCATCATGACTACAGCCAAAAATAGGCTGAGCAATTTTTTGCCCGTCTTCATAATTCATCTCTCCTTCTGATATGTTGACGAACTTGTCGTTTTGGATTCACCTGGGCAGCGCACCCTTTTAGCGGAGGATGTGCTGACAAGCTGCGTTCACAATTTGTTCACAATTCCTCTGCTAAAAGGGCGCAGCATACCCACGCGTACAACAAATACAGTATATTTATACCAAATATAGAACGGCAAGTCAATAGGTTTGAGCAAACTTTTTAACAAAATGTGAACGGGTGGGCAGAATTCCCCGATTTATAGCGAAATTCCGGCGCAAAATTCTTTTTGTGAACTTATATAATTAGCCGTGTTTGTCCAGCAGATGGGTCTGCCCTGCACGCTTAGCGTGGATTTGCGTGGAGGATTCGGCGGCATTTATCGTTGTTTTTTCATTCGACAACAGCTGACAGAAATTCCACCGGTTTTAGAGGAAAAATTGTGGAAAACCATGTGAAAGATGTGGAAGTATTCCCGCCGTTACGCCAAAAAAAACAATGATGTAAAGGAGAACGCCTTTGCGTGTGAAAATCATGTGTAAAGCATATAACCTTTACAAGCCAGAACTTGCGAAATAATGGACATTGTCTTTTATCTAAGCGACAAAATATGAACAAATTGTTAATTTCGTGTAAATTAAATTTGTCCGTTCGCACAAAAAATGGCCGCTCAAATTGTGCAACATTCCGAAAATCAGAAAAATCCCTACTCTTTATTGATTTTTGCCGGCTGGCGTGTTTTAATAAGAATGCGATAAATGTGTTTCTATGCGCATTTTCATAATTGCATGGCGTCCGGCTGTGATGCCTTCATCCTGAATATCGGATTGCCCGATGGTCAGAGGATGGGACGGCGCGTGCACGCAACCATTTTTCGTAAAAATCGTAAAACTATGGAGGTAAAAATTAGTGAAAGTTAAAAAGTTTTCCCGCAAATTGCTTGCGCTCTTTTTAGCCGTTTTGATGGCAATGAGCTGCTTTGCCGGTGCGATTTCCGCAACAGCAGCCACTGCGTCTTACAGCACGAAGTACCACGATCAGGACCTCGACTTCAACTCTCTGGGTTGGCCGATTCTGAACGACGAGCAGGCTTGCACAGCTTTGCTTGACTTTGTGGACTTAATGCTGGCAGATGCCAATATTGCTCCCATCAATGTGGATTTGAGCATTTTGGGCTCCATTACCATCAAATTGGGCAGCGTGGATGAGATTCTGAAGTCCGTACAGGATTTGGATTCCTTCATCGACGGTAAGAGCGGGATTATCTGGATGGCAGGTACTGCACAGTATGTCAGACTGGATGCACTGAACGGTATGTCTCGTTCCAAAACATCCTCTACGGATATTGTGCGCGGCTTGGTTAAGCTGGTGCGTAACCTTTCTTCAGATGCAGGCACTAAGGGCGCTAACGGTAACATTGTAAAGACCTTGCTTCGCGGCGATTTCGGCTTGGGTGTTGCCAACGGCGCATTCAATGTGTACAAGATTATCGGCGATGCGCTTGGCATGGCTGATGGCTACCAGTCCAATATGGTATACAATATTGTTCAGCAGCTGGTTTTGGAGAACACCGGTTGGTTTACGGCTGAAGAGAAGGCACAGATCCGGAAAAATCCCAATCTGGAGACCAACAAGCTGGATGCCATCCTGCTTGACAAACTCTCCACCCAGTTGCTCAGCAACATTACCGCACAGATTACTTATGCGGACGGCAGCAATTCTGCAGACAGATATAAACAACACTTGGCCAATCCCAGTGCCAATGTTCCGTACTACTTCAGCAATCTGAACTATGTATCGGAAGAAGACAGTTTGGTGAACGGCCAGGGCGTGGGTAATATCTATCTGTTCCGTTACAACGGCGAAACGCTGAGCGTAAAGCCCAGCGACAACCTGTACACCGTTGCCTACAAGGCATTTGACATGGCATGGCATACTGCCCTGAAGGATACTTTGGGTCAGTTGAACTCCAACACCGGCGGTTATGACTATAACTACTTTATGTGGTACACCGGTGCCACGACCCATAATACGGCTTGGAACTACAGCAATGTAGCCGGCAACTATGGGGATGCTGATGTTAAGGCTTGGGCCGCTTATGAATGCCAAAAGGCTGCAAAGGACCTGAAGCCCGGTCAGACTTTGGCTGACCAGTACAAGGACGCTGCTACTTTCTTGACATTCGTTAAGGATGACCTGGAGAAGTACAACGACCGTGAGATCGTTAAGGATCCCACCTACACATGGCGTGACATTGATTCTACATACCTGTTTAACAAGCTGCGTTACAGCGCTCTGTCCGAGCACTACTTCAAGCAGGCTACCGGCCCCTTGAACTGCAGCTTTGCAGAAACCGGCATGCCGAATCTGACTGCCTTTATGGACAATGAGTACCATAACTACAGTTCTCTGCCGGCAGCGCTTAACGATTTCTTGGTTGCTGCTGTAAAGGACTTTGTTCCGGGCTTTGATGCAAGCAAGCTGAACAAGACCGGCTCTGAGGATGCTGCAACTATTGCAAGCACCTTGGTGGGCAATATGTTCCAGGTATTGCAGCACATTGCTGACGCTACCGATAAGAACATTCTCAGCGCTTTCTATCGTGAGAACGGTGCAGGCGCCGCATTGACCGAGGCCAATATTGAGAGCGCGATGATTCCCTTTGCAATTTCTGCACTGCGGAATATCCCCGACTTCAAGAAGGGCATCCACAATGAGGACCTGGACGCTTGTGACGATGCGGAGGGCGTAGCTGCTTTGGCTTTGCAGCTGTACCTGAGCTACGTTCTGCCGGAGAAGGATTATTCCTCTCTGATGACCAAGGGCGCAGACGGCAAGTATGATATTACAATGAATACCTTGCTGCTGATGGCTCGTGATGCTGTGGGTTATGTAATGAGCCCCTATGTTGTCATGCACGACAAGGACGGCAACCTGTGGAGTCCGGAGACCGCTACTCTGAATGACGGCGTTTCTCTGTTTGATCTGCTGAATTCCGTTGTTGTTTACTATGCTGGCACCGACACCTTTAAGGACGGCGAGCAGGGCAAGGGCCTTGCCAATCTTCTGGGCGTTTGCGACACCAACGGCAATTGCCTGGTGAAGCTGTCCAACTCCCTGTGGGATAACATCAATGTGATCGCCAACAAGCTGCTGCCTGTTGCAGGCGTGCTGCAGTATGGCGACACTTCTAAGAAGGGTCAGCTGGACTCCAACGAGCTGATTTACAAGGATGTTATTGAAGGCATGCTGAACATTGGCACCGCCAATGCAGCCGGTCAGTACGGCGCAACCGGTTTTGTAACCCGCTTGATGACCATGGTTTCTTCTGCGCCTATCAAGACCAACGGCGTTGTTCGTACGGTTTATGATTTGTTGGCTGATCTGGTGAACGTTGTATTCGGCGGCCGCTACGGCACAGCTCGTAATGTGGTTCCCGCTGCTGCTACAAATGATCATCCCTTTGATGACCTGCTGCAGAAGGACACCTTTGCCGGCACCAGCGTTAAGACCAGCTACGGCGTCATCGGTACTTTGGTTTATAACCTGTATGAGGCTACCGGCGGCGTAGGCGGCGACAGCGGCAAGAAGGACACGGTTCTTCCCGGCGCTATGTACACCGTACAGGCCGTGAACAGCTTGATTGGCGGCTTGATCTCCACCTTGGCAGATCACAGCATGAAGCAGGCTTCCATTCGTGTCCAGGATGGTAATGTGACTCTGTTTAACAGCCAGTCCACCACCAAATTGGCAGTAACCAACAACTGCTACGGTCTGAACCGTGCAGTGAAGAACGCAGAGGGCAACTTTGTTGCTCGTGGCCGTTACAACATTGAAGTTACCAATGTTGTTGCCGACAATGCTGCTGCAACCGTGAACTTCACCAAGCAGACGGTGAAGCCGGAACAGGCTGCAAAGTTTGATGTAACTGTAAAGGGTATTACCAAGGATACGGTTATTACCTATACGGCTACCTATAACATTATTGATACCAATACAAACCAGGCTGTTTATAACGACCTGACTTGTAAGACGTATCAGTTCCTGACCACAGATAAGAGCTGGGCTGACTCTGTGTATCCCGGCGGCGGTCTGGACGGCAACTTCAATCAGGCTAAGAATACAACCACTTCTGACGGTAAGCAGAATTTGAAAGTTTCCGGCAGATTCGGTGCTAAGTATTTGACCACCACTCCGCTGGATGTTACTTATCCTGAGAAGATGATTGTCAGCACTTCCGACTTGGGTGCGATTAGCGACTACAAGCTGCGCTTATTGAACCACACCAAGCAGGATCGTACTATGGATGGTGCTTACTCCTATACGGATGCTACCGTAAAGGATGCAGTAACCAACCAGAATGTGACTGTTAACTGGAGCAACGCCATTGCACTTTGTGACCCCATTACCGGTGATGTACTGAACTACGAAAAGGTAGACTACACCACCGACGGCGGCCAGACTTGGGTTAAGGGCGTAAAGGCAAACCAGGTACCTGCCAGCGGCGTAACCCGTGTGAACCACGCATACACCCTGCAGGAGCTGAAGGCCGGCAACGGCTTGAAGGCTGCCGGTAAGGATGGAAACGGGTACTACACCGCTGTTTATCTGAATAGCGGCAACGGCAACTTTACTTATTCTCAGTTGTTGCAGAATGTATCTTGCGCTTCCGGCATCAACGGCTTCTACATTCAGACTTCTCCCATTGAAACCAACGATTCCGCTGTGGCATTCACTGCGTTGAAGTATGATGGCAAGACGGATATTCCGGCGATTGAGAAGCAGACGGTTAAGCTGGCATTCTACACCGGCGCAAGCATTGCCGGTGCAAACATTGATGTAACGGTTGCTGATACCGGCGATATGAGCCAGTTCAACAGCGCATACAGCGCACTGAGCAATTATGTCAAGAACTACAGACCTTCTGACTTCAAGGATTACGATGAAGCCAACGGCACTTCCGCAACCTATGATGTGGCTACCGCTGCTTTGGCTGCAGGCTATCAGGCTAAGTATTCTCCCTTGAATCAGAGTACAGCTTCCACTCTTGCAAGCAACTTTACAAAGGTTCCTGTTACGACTGAGGTTGCCTCCGCTCACGGCGAGGTTGCTACAGTTCCCGTACAGGATGCAGCCGAACTGCCTGAGAATCTGCGTGCAACCGCAGTGACCGACTGGTCACTCTACTATGCAGATGAGGATATGACAAAGGTTTATTACACTAATGTGCCTTTGACTGACGACGATGTAACCATCGGCGACGATCCGAATTCTGGTACAGAGAACTATCAAAACCTGGAGGTTGTTAAGGTTGACGGTACTTGGTATTACAAGAACAGTCAGGCTTATGCGACTGCTTGGAATACAGACAGTTACGATGCGCCTTATGCCGTCGACGGTGCTGCTAAGCAGGGTACGTACAATCAGATGAAGTTTGACCACTTCAATGATAACGGTGTTCTCACCAGTGGAGATTACACTGTAAAAGTGTTGCTGACGCAGAAAACAATTATAAATGACGGCACAGAAAACCGTGCGCTTGCCATGCAGGCAAGAGACAAGATGCGCTATGCTGTGGATCAGTGCGCGCAGATGCTGAGCGTTACCGTTGCCGGTCAGATCTTCACGAAGGTTTCTACCGTTCGCGACGGTATGACGGACGCCAACTTCAATTTGCCCGAGTACCAGAAGATGGTATCCGTGGCGAAGGATGCTGAAGGAATGTACGCTGCAGATATTTACCTGAAGAGTGACGAGTCCAAGACGGTGCTTGCCACCTGCGGTTGGAACCAGATCGACCAGACCATTGCCGACCTGGCCAGCAAGAACGGTAATGACGCTGCGGATTATACCTATGCATTCTCCACCAGCACTTCTTCTCTGCAGATTGAAGAAGCTATCCGTATGTTTAACCTGTACATGGGCACTGTGACCGAGCGCGGCTATATCGGCGACAAGGTGGAGGCTGAGGTTTCTCACGCCAGCGGCAGCGCTTACAGCGCAATGACCACCACTTGGACAGATTCTGGTAAAGTCGATGCAGATGGCAATGCCATCAAGAATGCTGCAATCGCCACCACCGCGACTTCCGCGAAGTACGGTGTTGTTGAGGGCGGCAAGCTGGTTAACAAGGGCGAGAAGGTTTACACCGACGAGTCCTGGACCAACTATGTGAACGCACTGGCTGCTGCTGTAGATGTTGCAACCACCGGTAACGGCGACTACGCCCATAAGGACGCTGCCACCTATGTTCCGGCTGATAAGGACAACTACACTGCCAACCTGTCTGCTTGCTTCACCGCTTACAAGAACCTGGTAGATGCAGAGAACTCTCTTGAGGAGACCACTGCTCCCTCCGGCTTCGCTGTAACCGGTAAGGTACTTGCTTTGGCGAACACCAGCGGTAAGCTGGCTGGTGACAAGTTTACAGTCATTGGCTGTGATGTGATCATCAATGGCGAGACTGTGGCTACCACCGGTCAGGATGGTACCTTTACCATTCCGTCTTTGGCTGCCGGTAAGTACACGGCAACGCTGAGCTACCAGTATGGCTTTGACCGTAATATCACCATTGAGGTGAAGGACGGCAATGTGGATCTGGGCAGCGTTGGCATGGTTGCTTGTAACTTTAACAAGGACGCCAAGATCGATGGTACAGATGCTAACGTCTACAAGAAGAGCTCTGGCAAACGTTCCACAGCTACAGGATATAATGCAGCCTGTGACTTTAACCATGATGGTAGTGTTGATGATACAGATGCTAATATCTACAAAGCATTTTCCGGTAGGACATTGACTAACGCCATTTACGGCTAAATCCTAACTTAAAGTACCCGGGCGGTGCTTCGGCACCGCTTGGGTCACACTGATTTTGATTATGAAATTGAACAAACTGAAGAGAACACTTGCTGCTTTCTTATCGTTTGTATTGATTTTGACCTTAACCTCTATTTCCCCGCTGGCGGCCCAGGGTACCTTGGGCAGCGAGCAGCCCCACCTCTCCTGTACCTTTACGGACAGCGAGGGCCGGGCGGTAGACGGCAATGCACTGTCTGCCGGGGATTATACCGTATCCTTTACGCTTTCCGGTATGCAGTCCTTTGCCGTGATGCAGTACACCATGTCTTATGACGCGGCTGTGCTGACGGTCAACGGGCACAGTGATCTGCTGTCGGACAGTTTGCCGGATCAGCTGCGGGGCCTTGGCGCCGCCGGTGTGCTGGTGCAGAATGGGACCATCAACTTTGGTTTTATCACCAGGGTGGACCAGACCGCAACGACCACCGCCATTGATGCGGCGGGTCAGCTCCTTTTGAAGTTGCAGGTCACCGTAACTACGGAAGCGCCTGTGGACTTTGCAAAGATTGTGACCTTGGATACGGACCCGAACCAAACCTTCATTGAGGCAGATTATGCCGACTATGCCGATTATGGCACAGCTGACCAGGACTGTTATGCGCTGGTCAACGCCTTTGACGGCTATAACGCAACGCTGTATCTCATGAAAGCGGATCTGTCACCGGCCACCGGCCATGCCGTTACCGGCAAGGTGCTGGCGCTGGCCAATACCAGCGGCAAGGTCGCCGGCAGTGCATTTACCGTCATCGGTTGTGATGTGCTGATCAATGGGGAGGTTGTGGCAACTACCGGCGCGGATGGCGTATTTACTATTCCGTCTTTGGCAGCCGGTACGTATACCGCTACGCTGCGATACGCCTACGGCTACGACCGTGACATTGAGATCACGGTTGCTGACACTGATGTGGGTCTAGGCACTTACGGCATGGTTGTATGCAACTTCAGTAAAGACATGAAGATCGATGGAACTGATGCGAATGTTTACAAAAAAGCATCTGGCAGAAAGTCCACGGTCAACGGGTATAATGCTGCGTGTGACTTTAACCACGATGGTACTGTAGATGGCACGGATGCCAATATTTACAAAGCATTCTCTGGTAAGTCTCTAAGCGAGGCAATTTATACTGATTGAAATTTAGGAGGGAATCTTAATGCGCAAAAGCGTAAAGAAAGTGATTTCCGGTATTATGGCAGGTATGATGATTTTGACCGCTGCCCCGTTGTCAGCAATGGCTGCTGATTATGCGCCGGGTGATGTGGTGGCAAAAGCGGATTTGCCTGCCGCGAACAGCTTGAGCCCCAAGCTTGATGTTGTTTGGACGGCTTATACCGGCAAAAATAAGGCTTTCTACTTGAATGGCGATGAAAATTGGATTCATGATGGAAAGACTGTTACTGATTTGAGCAAGGTATCAGTGGAAGGTCAGACTGTCGGCAGTGGTGATTGCACCCTGAAAGCAAACGCTAAGGGCGAGTATTTCGTTGCTGCATCTTTCATTTTGCACGATACGGACAATCAATTTGGCCAAGTACAGTTCAAATACACAGTAGACAGTGCTCTGACCAAGGGGCAGAGATTCAATGCTGCTGCAGCGTGGAATAATACTTCTGCACTGTTGGCTACTGCAGATACCGCAATTATTGATTCAGGTTATAACGCCTATATTCTGGATAACTTTTCTAATTTATCTACCGATGAGCAGTATATTTGCTACGGTGTATCTATGGATGGTAATGAGCTGCCCGATGCGCGTTATCAGGGTGCAACATCTGTTTTAGTAGATGAAAACATGGATCCTGAAACTGCTGTAGTAATTGATGGCACCTATGTTGCCACTGTTGGTTTTAAAGTTGCAGCTGGCACAACAATCAGCGATGATCTGTTGCACTTTATTGACGAGGACTGCGCTTATGGTGCTATCTCCTTTGGTAATGACAACTACAAGGGTAGCTACTATGTAAGCAAAAATCTCAACATGAATGATGGCTCTCCTTCTGCTGGTAATTTTGAAGTACCCATGAAGGCATCTGCTCCGGAGACCAAGTCTTACACCGTTAACTATGTGACCGAGGACAACACTTCTCTGGGCACCGAGACTGTGAAAGAGGGCCAGAGACCCGCTTCTGTACCGACTCTGCCCACCAAGGCTCCCGATGCTGCCGGCCACTACAGCTATGCTTGGGATACCGATCCCACCACAGCGACCATCTCCGCAGACACCACCTTCACTGCTAAGCTGACCACCACGCCGCATAATCCGCAGACTATGGACAGCAACATTGTGGATGCCACCTGCGGTAAGGACGGTTCTAAGACCGTGACCACCAGCTGCTCCGACTGTGGCTATGTGATCAGCGTTGAGAATAACGTGGTTATCCCCGCTACTAAGAACCACACCCCCGCTGCTGCGGTTAAGGAGAATGTGAAGCCCGCAACCTGCGAGACTGCTGAGACTTATGACTCCGTGGTTTACTGCTCCGTCTGCGGTCAGGAGATCTCCAGAACCCAGATGACCGGTGAGGCTGCTCTGGGTCACAAGTGGGGCGAGTGGAAGCATGACGACTCTACCGCTAAGGCTGAGTCCAAGCACACCCGCACCTGCGAGAATGACGCTACTCATACCGATAGCGCAGCTTGTAACTTTACTTCTCAGGTAACCCAGAACCAGACTGCTGATCAGCCTGAGATCACCACTTACACCTGTAAGGACTGCGGCTACTCCTACACTGAGGAGACCAAGCCTGCTCTGGGTCATACCCACAATTACGGTGCTCCCGCTGCTGATTACGCCAGCGGTCAGGCCTTCGTTGAGGATAAGGATTACACCCACACTGCAACCTGCACCGGCGAGGGTACCTGCAGCCAGCCTACTAAGACTGACAGATGCACCTTCGATAATGGTGTGGAGACCAAGGCTGCTACCTGCACCGAGGACGGCGTGAAGACCTTCACCTGCACCGAGTGCGGCGGCACCTACACTGTAGCTATCCCGGCTACCGGCCACGCTTGGGGCCAGTGGAGCCATGACGCTGCAACTGCAGAGGCTAATGCCACCCATACCCGCGTTTGCGTCAATGACGCTTCTCACAAGGAGACCAAGGCCTGCGACTTCACCGCTAAGGTGACCCAGGAGGCTACTCTGGATCAGGCCGAGATCACCACTTACACCTGTAAGGACTGTGGCTACTCCTACACCAAGGAGACCGCTCCGGCTCTGGCTGGCGTGACCGTAACTGTAAATGCTGTGGAGAACGGCTCTGTAACCCTGGCCGGTCAGGATGTGACCGCCGGTGGTTCTAAGAAGTTCGCTGAGAACGGCACTTACACCCTGGTTGCGACTCCCAATGAGAACTGCACCTTCGTAGGCTGGCAGACCGGTAACAAGATCGTTTCCACCGATGCTACCTACAGCACCGTGGCTATCGCTGACATCACCTACACGCCCGTGTTCGCTGAGTCCGCCAAGCCCGTTCAGTTCACCTTTGTTGATATGTTCAACAACGTGATCTCTTCTCAGTCTGTTGCTTCCGGCGCAGATGTGAAGATCCCGCAGGCGCCCACCTACACCGGCTACACCTTCACCGGTTGGTCCGCAGATGAGGCTACCATTAAGGCCGCTACCTCCTCCATGACTGTTTATGCACAGTATGAGAAGGACGCTGCCGCTACCTACACTGTAACCACTGACGCTGATGCTACCGTTGCTTACGGCAGCAACTCCGCGCAGGGTACTCTGGCTGACGTTCCTTACGGCACCCAGGTAACCGTGTCTAAGGCTGGCGCTACCGCTTGGGCTATCGACGGCAAGATCGTTGCTTACGGCGACAGCTACACTTTCTATGTTGCTTCTGATGTAACTGTGAAGGCTGCTTCCGCTACCACCCAGGCTCCCGTTGTGGCTGCTGTTTCTGCCAACCAGGTTGCCGGTTCTTACAAGGTTGAGTTCGTTGCTACCCGCGCTATGGTGGATGGCTGCACTTACCTGAAGTCCGGTTTCGTGTATGGTAAGAACCTGACTGATGCTGACCTGACTCTGGCCAACGTTGGCAAGAAGGGTTCTGCTGATAACTCCGGCGTTGTGAAGGCTGCTTATGCCAACAGCACCGAGGGCAGCACTCAGTTCATCCTGAGCTATGGTATCTCCGCTCAGACCGGCACTGCCTCCGCTAAGGCATTCTTGACCTACAGAGATCAGAATGGCAAAGTGCAGACCGTGTACTCTGATGTGATGAACCACACTTACGCTTAATCGCGTAGACCCCTATTTATCGCTCCTGCCGGCGGGCAACTGCCGGCAGCGATATAAGGCAATTTAGGAATAGGAGGAATGTCTTCATGAAAGAAGCTTATTCTAAGCCTGTTGTCGACGTCAAGGAATTTCAGCAGATCAATGTGATGACCGCAAGCGGTCCTGAAATTGTTGGTGGCGAAGACGACTAATTGCAATTAGTAAAATAATTGCTCGAGCGAAAAGAGCCGAGGGAGCAATCCCTCGGCTCGATTTTTTTTGCTTTACCGGTGCGGCCGGTTGGTTGCGCCGGGTCTGTATTGTACGAACCGACGGGGAGGCCGTCGGCTTTTTTTGTTTTTTTATGGCAATGGAGCGGCGCTTATGGTACAATGAAAGCAGACGAAACGAATTGGAGGCGGCGGTATGAAAAAGATGACAAAGCGCCTGGCGTGCCTAATGCTGGCGTTGGTACTTGCCTGCTGTGCCCTGCCGGGGGTCACTTACGGTGCCACCACCTCGGTAGATCTGAACCAAAATTACCTGTTCCGTGCCCGGACTAACGCCTTTTCCATTGGCACCGGTGAGACGGCAAACCTGACCTTTACGCCCCAGTACACAGCGAAATACACCTTAAAGCTGTACGGCCATGTGACAGGCGGGCGGAATATTCGTGCCAGCCTGACGAACCCGGACGGCACGGTCACGGACTTTGAATACCCTAACCGTACCGGCTCTACCGTTAAGGATTACAGCCATCCGTACCTGACCGCTACCTTGGAGCAGGGTAAGACCTATACTTACTCGGTTAGGGGTTGGACGGCAACCAGCACCGGCGCAACGGTAGATGTGGACTTTACCAGTGGCGAAAGCGGCACCCTGTCCCAGGAGGTGGGGCTGCGGCTGTATCTGGACCAAACGGAATTTACCGCTTACAACCAGCAGGCGGTGCTGAATGCAATGAAGCTGCTGATTGTGGATCGCACCGGTGCCCACTTGGAATGGAAGTATAAGGATGCGATGGGCAGCCTGTTGGTGGGCGGCGCCGATGTGATCGTGGATCTGTCCGCTTGCGGCGCCTGCGGCAAGAACACGGTGCAGGTGCACTATATGGGCTACACCGCCACGGCGGATTTTAATTTGGCCCACGACTATTCTGTGCTGCTGGAACGGGTGGCGGCTACGCCCACTGCCCGCGGTTATGACCTACTGGGGTGCAGCCGGTGCAGCGCGACCACCCGGGCGAATTTTGTAGATTACGACGGCTTTTGCATTGCTACCCCCGGCGCAGATATGGGCGCGCTGCTGTTTAACGATACGGACGTGACCGCCGGCGGCCGGATTTATGTAGATCGGGGCAAGGACTGCACGCTGCTGGCTCTGCCCAATAGCGGCTGCCGTTTTGCCGGTTGGCAGCAGGGGAATAAGATTTTGTCCGGCGATGCCAGCTATACCTTTACCCCGGTGACCAGCGCCACCTACACGCCGCTGTTTTTGGATAACAGCGACCGGCTGACCTTTTTGTTTATTGACCCGTTTTCCAATGTGCTGTCTTATCAACAGGTGGACAGTGCCGCGGATGTAAAGATCCCCACGCCGCCTACCTACACCGGCTATACTTTTGTCGGCTGGTCCTACACGCCGACGCAGATCCACAGCGCCACCGGATCCCTGACTGTGCAGGCACTGTACCGCGCCGGTGGAGCCAAGCAGCTGACCATCACCGCCCCCGGCTGCACCTTGCAGTGCGGCAGCCAAACTGCCCGGAACAGTCTGACTGTTGCCTATGGGGCGCGGGTTACTGTGTCTGCGGCAGACGCCAAGGGCTTTTCAGCCGATGGGCGGGTGCTGGGTTTAGGCCAGCCGGTACAGCTTCTACGCCGTTGCTGATTTGGCACTGGAGAAGCGCACCGATGATCTGACTCCGGTGCCCTCTGTGTCACTGCTCTCCGCCCAGTTGCAGTCGGATACCGAGCGGGTGATGTTTGCTGCCACTCGGTCCATGGCCGGGGAGGGAAACCGGCTGGTGACCTCCGGCTTCCTGTACGGCAAGAATTTGGCAGACGATGACCTGGTGCTGGAGATGGCCGGTAAGCCGGGCACCGGTACGGACGCCGGCACGGTGCGCTGCGCTCAAAACCGCTCTACAGAGCCGGAAGGCCAGTTTGTACTGTACTACGGCATTTCCGCCCATGTGGGCACTGCCGCCGCGCGGGCGTACCTGACTTATGCAGACGCAGACGGCACCCTGCACACGGTGTATTCCGCCGTGCTGTGCTATACCTATTGACAGACCTTTCCTATTTACAATCCGTCTGACCTGTGCTACAATAAGGGCAGCAAAGGAGTGCGATTATGAAAAAAACTATACGCCTGGGCAGTTTTCTGCTGGCGTTTCTGCTGCTGGTGTGCACCCTGCCGGTGACGGCGTGGGCAGCGTCAACGTCATATGATTTAAGCCGTGCCTTGTTTCATTCTGCTGAGACCCAAAAAAATGTAGTTTCCTATGCAAAAGGCGAAAAAGCCACGCTGACCTTTACCCCTCAGTACACGGCGGAGTATACTCTGAGCTTTTTTGTACACAATCCGAAGGGCGAAAGCGGACGCAATGCGCACGCAAGTTTGACTTTCCCGGGCGGAAAGGTGCAGGAAGGGGAGTATCCATACCGTCCCAACGCCAAGGATTATAGCAGACCTTATATAACCGCCACCTTGGAAAAGGGCAAGACCTATACCTATTCCGTGTGGGGCTGGATGCCTGCCAGTGAGGCTTCCGATGTAGATATTACATTTATCAGTGGTGCAAGCGGCGCGCTGACGGAGGAACTGGGGCTGCGTGCTTACTTGCAGGGCAAGACGGTGTTTAACGGCTATAATCCCCAGGCGGTGCTCAATGAATTGAAACTGCTGGTAGGATTTAAGAACGCCACCAAGCCTTTAGAATGGTATTATAAAAATGCCGGCGGTGTGCTGAGCATTAACGGCGTCGATGTGATCGTGGATATGTCCGGCTGCGGCGCCGAGGGTATGAATACCATGGCGGTGTACTACCAGGGCTATCGCGCCGAGGCGAAATTTGAAATCCGCAGTCACGAGCATAATTACGAGGCGGGGGATTCAGTACTGCCCACCTGCACCACTGCGGGCTACACGCCTTACTTCTGTACCATTTGCGCAGATGAGGTGCACCGGAATATTGTCCCGGCGCTGGGTCATCATTACAAAGAAAAAAGCCGTGCCTTGACCAAGGCCACGACTTCTAAGGACGGCAAGCGGACAGCAACTTATGCTTGTACCCATACCGGCTGCAAGGCCACATACACCAAGACCTTGCAGACATACTATAAGGTCAATACCATCAAACTGAATAAGACCGCCTATACCTATAACGGCAAGGTGCAAAAACCGTCTGTGACCGTGAAAAACAGCAAGGGCAAGGCCTTGAAGAGTACGGATTATAAAATCTACTACCCCAAGGGTATGAAGAATGTGGGCAAATATACCGTAAAAGTGACCCTCAAGGGCAATTACAGCGGCAGTAAGTCCATGACCTATAACATTAACCCCAAGGGTACCAGCGTGTCTAAGGTGAAAGCTGCCAAGAAAGGTTTTAAGGTCACTTGGAAAAAGCAGGCGACGCAAACTACCGGCTACCAGGTGCAGTACAGCACCAGCAGTAAGTTAAAGAAAGCCAAGACGGTGACGATCAGCAAGAATAAGACGACTTCTAAGAGTGTCGGTAAGCTGTCCGCCAAGAAGAAATATTATGTGCGGGTACGCACTTATAAGACCGTCAAGGTGAACGGCAAAAATGTAAAGCTCTACTCCGGGTGGAGTAAGGCCAAGAGCGTGACCACCAAGAAATAAGAAAAACCGGCGGATTTTCTCCGCCGGTCTGTTGCACCTTGCACAAGATTTTGCATAGCGGCGGGCAAGTTGTGAATAATATAACAAATCTGCAGACAGAGACCAATTTTTTCTTGCAATATAGGGGCAAATCGGCTATAATTGTATCGGTAAAAATATCAGACTTTTCTAAGAAGACAGATTAACTTGAAGGAGTTGTTATTTTATGAACGCACTGAACAAAAAATCCGTTGAAGATTTGGATGTTAAAGGCAAGCGCGTACTGGTACGCTGCGACTTTAATGTTCCGCTGAAAGACGGCGAGATCACCAATGACAAGCGTATTGTGGCTGCACTGCCCACCATTAAGTACCTGATGGAGCAGGGCGCCAAGGTGATTTTGTGCTCCCACCTGGGCAGACCTAAGGGCGAGTATAAGCCTGAGTTCAGCCTGGCTCCCGTGGCCAAGCGCCTGAGCGAGTACCTGGGCGTGGATGTGCCGCTGGCTGAGGACGAGAATGTAGTCGGTGAAAATGCGAAGAAGATGGCTGCCGACTTGCAGGACGGCCAGGTGATGCTGCTGGAGAATGTGCGTTATCGTGCAGAGGAGACCAAGAACGAGGAGAACTTCTCCAAGGAGCTGGCTTCTTTGGCAGACCTGTTTGTGAACGACGCATTCGGCACTGCACACCGTGCCCATTGCTCCACCACCGGTGTGGCTTCTTACCTGCCGGCTGCCTGCGGTTATTTGATCCAAAAGGAGATCCGGTTTATGGGCGGCGCACTGGCAGATCCCAAGCGCCCGCTGGTTGCCATTCTGGGCGGCGCTAAGGTGTCTGACAAGATCGGTGTGATTTCTAATTTGATCGACAAGTGCGATACCATCATCATCGGCGGCGGTAAGGCTTATACCTTTATGAAATACCTGGGCCACAACATCGGCACCTCTCTGCTGGAGGCTGACTGGGTGGACAAGGCCGGCGAGATGATGCAGACTGCCAAGGATAAGGGCGTGAAGTTCCTGATCCCCATAGACAACCGCTGCGGCAAAGAGTATAAAGAGGATACCGAGGTTTTGGTTTGCAAGTCCGACGATATTCCGGACGGCTGGATGGGCCTGGACATCGGTCCCAAGACCGAGAAGCTGTTTGCTGACGCCATTGACGGCGCAGGCACTGTGATTTGGAACGGCCCCATGGGTGTGTCCGAGTGGGACAATTTCGCCAGCGGCACCATCGCTGTGGCTAAGGCTATTGCAGACAGCGGCGCCATCTCCATTATCGGCGGCGGCGATTCTGTGGCTGCTGTGACCAAGCTGGGCTTTGCCGATCAGATGAGCCACATTTCTACCGGCGGCGGCGCTTCTTTGGAATTCCTGGAGGGCAAGGAGCTGCCCGGTATCGCTGCATTGCAGGATAAGGACTAATTGCTAAATCTATTTTTTCTATAAAAGAGGTAAGTGAATTATGAACAAAGCACTTCGTAAGGCCGTCATTGCCGGCAACTGGAAAATGAACAACACCCCCGCAGAGACCACTGCTCTGCTGGAGGAGATGAAACCCCTGGTGGCAGACGCGGATTGCGATGTAATCATCTGTGCACCCTTTGTGGATCTGCAGGCTGCCCTGGACGCCACCAAAGGCTCCAACATTCAGGTGGGCGCCGAGAACTGCCACTGGGCAGAGAAAGGTGCTTTCACTGCTGAGGTGTCCGCTCCCATGCTGAAGGCCATGGGCGTGCCCTATGTGATCATCGGCCACAGTGAGCGCCGCCAGTATTTTGGCGAGACCAACGAGACCGTGAACAAGCGTGTGCGCGCTGCCCTGGACAATGGGCTGAAAGTGATCCTTTGCGTTGGTGAGGTGCTGGAGGAGCGCGAGCAGGGTGTCACCTTTGAGGTGGTCGGCATGCAGACCAAGATCGCTTTGCAGGGCGTCAGCGAGGAAGAGCTGAAGAATGTGATCATCGCTTATGAGCCGGTATGGGCCATCGGCACCGGCAAGACCGCTACGGCGGATCAGGCTGATGAGGTGAACGGTTACATCCGTTCCGTTATCGCTCAGCTGTACGGCCAGGCTGCTGCAGATGCTTTTGTGGTGCAGTACGGCGGTTCTATGAATGCCGGCAACGCAGAGGAACTGCTGGCTAAGGAGCATGTAGACGGCGGACTGATCGGCGGCGCTTCTTTGAAGGCCAAGGACTTCTCCGTGATCGTGAAGGCTGCTTCTAAATAAAAAATCAATGGCTGGGGGGGAGTTGCGGCGATGGTCGCTGCTCCCTCTTGCTTTGTCACTTTATCCGTGAAAGGAAGTAATTACTATGTCTAAGAAACCTTATGTGCTTTGCATTATGGACGGCTTCGGCAAGAACCCGTCCCAGCATGGCAATGCCATTGCCATGGCTAAGAAGCCCAATTTGGATAAGCTGATGGCCGAGTGCCCTTATACCTATATCGGTGCCTCCGGTATGGATGTGGGCCTGCCGGACGGCCAGATGGGCAACAGCGAGGTGGGCCACACCAATATGGGCGCCGGCCGCGTGGTGTACCAGGATTTGACCCGCATTTCCAAGGCGTTTGCCGACGGCGAGGCCTATAAGAATGAAGTGCTGGTTGGCGCTATGGAGAACGCCAAGAACAAGGCCCTGCACCTGATGGGTCTTGTGTCTCCCGGTGGCGTACACAGCCATATGACCCACCTGTACAATCTGCTGGAGATGGCCAAGGAACAGGGCGTTTCCAAGGTGTATGTGCACGCTTTTCTGGACGGCCGTGATGTGCCCCCCGCTTCTGCAGCGGAAGATTTGGAACAGCTCCAGGCCAAGATGAACGAACTGGGCGTTGGTAAGATCGCCTCTGTGATGGGTCGTTTCTACGCCATGGACCGTGATAATATTTGGGACCGTGTGGAGAAAGCCTATGCCGCTATGGTGTACGGCGAGGGCGTGCAGGCTACGGACGCGGTGGCGGCCGTGCGTGCGTCTTATGAGACGGTGGACGAGGACGGAAAGCACCTGACCGATGAGTTTGTGCTGCCCACCGTTGTTGGCAACGAGGGCCGTGTGCACAGCGGCGAAAGCGTGATCTTCTTTAACTTCCGGCCGGACCGTGCCCGGGAGATTACCCGCGCCTTTGTGGATCCGGCATTCACCGGCTTTGACCGCAAGGGTGGCGCCTTGAACCCCTATTTTGTGTGCATGACCCAGTATGATGCGGAGATGCCTTGCGTGCATGTGGCCTTTGGTCCGGAGAGCCTGGAGAACACCTTTGGCGAGTACCTGTCCAAGCAGGGCAAGACCCAGCTGCGAATCGCCGAGACCCAGAAGTATGCCCATGTGACCTTCTTCTTCAACGGCGGCGTAGAGGAGCCGTATCCGGGCGAGGATCGCATTTTGGTGCCCTCTCCCAAGATCTCAACCTTTGACCTGATGCCGGAGATGAGCGCGCCCCAGGTGTCTGAAAAGCTGAACGAGGCCGTGCGCAGCGGCAAATACGATGTGGTGATTGTCAACTTCGCCAACTGTGATATGGTGGGTCACACCGGCATTATCCCCGCCGCTGTAAAAGCTGTGGAGACGGTGGACGCCTGCGTTGGCAGTTTGGTTCAGGCGGTCAAGGATATGGACGGCGTGCTGTTTGTCACTGCCGATCACGGCAATGCAGACAAGATGCTGGACGAGAACGACGAGCCGTTCACGGCCCACACCACCAACCCGGTGCCCTTTATCGTGGTGAACTACCCCTGCACCCTGCGTGAGGGCGGCAAGCTGTGCGACATTGCTCCCACCATGCTCAAGGTGATGGGTCTGCCTCAGCCGGCAGAAATGACCGGTACCTCTATTATAGAGTAATTTTAAGTCCCTTTGGCAGCGGTGCACTTGCACCGCTGCTTTTTCGTTTTATAAATGGTTAGCCACGGAGGGTTGCTGCAACCGGGAACATTGAATCGCTTTGCCATAGATTTAACCTTTACACCCGGGTGCCGAATGGCGTATAATAATGGCAAAGGGGAGATGGCTATGACATTAAAACAACTGGAATATGTGGTCAAGGTGGCGGAGTGCGGTACCGTCAGCGGGGCGGCCAAGGCGCTGTTTGTGGCCCAGCCCAGCCTGAGTGCCGCCATTCAGGAGTTGGAGAGCGAAATGCACCTGACCCTGTTCCACCGCACCAATAAGGGCGTGATCGTGACCAAAGAAGGCGAGGTGTTCCTGTCTTACGCTCGCCAAATTTTGGAGCAGACGGCGCTGCTGGAAAGCCGCTACAAGGGCGACCCGGTGCGCAAGCAGGCCTTTTGTGTGTCTACCCAGCATTATTCCTTTGCGGTAAACGCCTTTGTGGACCTGATCCGGGAGCGGGGCGGCGACCGCTACGACTTCTCTTTGCGAGAGACGCAAACCTACGAGATCATTGAGGATGTGGCACAGCGCAAAAGCGAGATCGGCCTGTTGTATCTCAATGACTTTAATCGCACGGCGCTGCAAAAGCTGCTGCGGGGAGCCGATTTGGATTTTACGCCCCTGTTTACCGCCCACGCGCATGTGTTTCTCAGCAGCGATCACCCGCTCTCCGGTGCCCGGGCAGTGTCTTTTGACGATTTGGCGCCGTATCCTTATTTGTCCTTTGAGCAGGGGGATCACAATTCCTTTTATTTTTCGGAAGAGATCTTCAGCCCGGCAGTGCGCAGCAAAAATATCCGGGTGCGGGACCGCGCCACCCTGTTTAATTTGCTGATCGGCTTGCAGGGCTACACCGTGTGCAGTGGCGTGATCGACAGCAAGCTGAACGGCGAGAATATTGTAGCCGTGCCCCTCACCGGCGTGGCGCCCATGGAGATCGGCTATATTTTGCCTGCCGGCGTGCAGCCGGGCAGCCTGTGCCGGGCGTATATTGAAAATTTGAAGCAGTATGTGCCTATAGACTGAAGCTATGGCAAACAACTGAATATCCGTATTTTACAATAGCGAAAACCTCCGTTATACTATAAGCAACAACAACCAAACGGAGGACAAAAATATGTACAGCAAGAACGCACCTTTTCGATATGATTTTGTAGGCAGCTTTTTGCGCCCGGCGCCCATTAAGGCCGCCCGCGCCGCTTTCGCCGCCGGTGAGCTGGACGCTGCCGGGCTGAAAGAAGTGGAGGATCTGGAAATCCGCAAGCTGATCTCTCGCCAAAAAGCCGCCGGGTATCACACCATTACCGACGGCGAGTTCCGTCGCAGCTATTGGCACCTGGACTTTATGTGGGGATTGCAAGGACTGCAGGAGATCGCCCTGGACCACGGCTATATTTTCCATGGGGAGGAGACCACCCCCGGCTCTGTGCAGGTGGTGGGCAAGATCAGCGGCGAGAATCACCCCTTTGTGGAGCATTTTAAATTTGTAAAGCAGTTTGAAGATGACAACACCGTTGCCCGCCAGACCATTCCTGCACCGGCTCAGCTGTATGCAGAGCTGTTCCGGGAGGATAACGGCAAGGCCACCCGGGCAATTTATCCGGACGATGACGCACTGCTTTCCGATATTGCTGCCGCTTATCGCCAGGTGATCGCCGATCTGTATGCCGCCGGTTGCCGCAATGTGCAGCTGGACGACTGCACCTGGGGTATGTTCTGCGACGCCGGGTATCAGCAGTTCCTGGCAAGTACCGGCGCTAAGCTGGAGGACGAGGCAGAGAAGTACCTGCAACTCAACAATGCTGCCCTGGAGGGCAAGCCGGCGGACCTGGTGGTGACCACCCATGTGTGCCGGGGCAATTATCACTCCACCTGGGCCAGCTCCGGCGGCTATGCGCCTATTGCGCCCATTCTGTTTGCCAAGGAACATGTGGACGGCTTTTATCTGGAGTTTGATGACGCCCGTTCCGGCGATTTTGCACCGCTGCAGTTTGTTGCCCCGGGCAAAAAAGTGGTGCTGGGCCTGGTGACCACCAAGTCCCCGGTGCTGGAGGATCCGGAGGCGGTAAAAGCGCGGATCGCCCAGGCAGCGAAGCTGGTGCCCCTGGAAAACCTGTGCCTAAGCCCCCAGTGCGGCTTTGCCTCTTGCGAGATCGGCAACAAGCTGACGGATGATGAGCAGTGGGCCAAGCTGAACCTGGTGCGCACCGTCGCCCGGCAGGTTTGGTAAGATCCAATTTATCAATATCACACAAAACGGCAGGAGAGATCTTGCCGTTTGTTTTATTTGTAAAAATGTCGGCCTGATGTAGGTATCGGAGCTTACAGATTAGAGTTGCTCTTTGCAAGGGAGCCAAATCGGTTGCAAAATCTCCGCACCCTTGCCACCGCCACCGCGTTTATGTTATACTTTAGGCAAGAGGTGATACAATGGAGATCAAGGACGCCCGTATAGACGGCGGCAATCCCTTTGACTGGGGGCGCACGGCAGCGGATTACGCCCGGTATCGAGATATTTATCCCCCAGAATTTTACCGTGCGATCTTGGATCGCGGCGTAGGATTGGCCGGGCAGCAGGTGCTGGATATTGGCACCGGCACCGGGGTACTGCCCCGCCATTTGTATAAGCACGGCGCTCACTGGTTGGGGGTGGATCCGTCCCCGCAGCAGATTGCAGAAGCACGGCGACTGTCAACCGGTATGAATATAGACTACCGGGTGTGTGCCGCAGAGGCGGTGG
>ENA-OPBZ01000304-OPBZ01000304.1-human-gut-metagenome-genome-assembly--contig:-NODE-304-length-28618-cov-2.484403_pt1 | contig 28618 bp, 19 predicted proteins | sample MGYA00241072_ERZ501459 | MGnify/ENA primary metagenome ERZ501459 (study PRJEB25962, sample SAMEA2042632) | human gut metagenome | biome: human gut; feature: human-associated habitat; material: faeces...
CTGTCGATGGAACTTGCCAGCGGAAGAGGAAGCAAAAAGATTACCGTGCGCGCGTATGGGGAACTGGAGAAGAAAGGGCAGAAGTGGCATATCCATGGATACGTTGCCCTCATCGGAAACTATCTGCTGATGATGTTCTATACGGTTGTTGCAGGCTGGATGCTGTATTATTTTTACAGCTTTTTAACCGGAAAATTCAGTGGCCTTAAGGGGGACGCTGTAACTGGAAAATTCAATGAGATGCTTTCATCTCCGTCTATTCTTGTCATCACGATGCTGCTGATCACGATTGCAGGCTTTCTGATCTGCTCTGTTGGTCTGCAGAATGGTGTGGAGCGTGTCACAAAAGTGATGATGATTGTACTGATGGTCGTTATGATTTTCCTTGCGGTTTACAGCTTTACAATGCCAGGCGCAAAAGAGGGTCTGAAATTTTATCTGGTGCCGGACAAGCAGCAGATTGAACAGGTGGGACTGTTCCACATTATCACAAGCGCGATGAGCCAGGCATTCTTTACGTTAAGTCTTGGTATCGGCGCAATGCTGATTTTCGGAAGCTACTTAAACGGAGGAAAATCGCTGCTCGGAGAGGCGATCAATATTGCGGTGCTCGATACGTTTGTAGCCATCACCGCAGGTCTTATTATTTTCCCGGCGTGCTTTTCCTATCACGTACAGCCGGACAGCGGCCCGAAGCTGATCTTTATGACACTGCCGCACATCTTCACCTCGATGAAGGGCGGACGGATTTTCGGAAGCTTTTTCTTCCTGTTTCTGTTCTTTGCGGCACTGTCCACTATCATCGCTGTATTCGAGAACATCATGTGCTGCTTTTCCGAGATTTTCGGTGTTTCCAGAAAACAGTCAGCAGTCATCAACTGCATTCTGATCATTTTAGGATCCCTGCCGTGTGCACTCGGCTACAATGTGTGGTCCGGATTCCAGCCGCTCGGCGCAGGAAGCACAGTTCTCGATCTTGAGGACTTTATCGTCAGCAACCTTCTGCTGCCGGTCGGTTCACTGATCTATCTTTTATTCTGTACATCAAAGTGGGGATGGGGATTTAAAAATTACCAGGCAGAGGCAAGTAAGGGCGATGGTCTGAAAGTGCCGGACTGGATGCGATTATACCTTACGTATATCCTTCCGCTGCTGCTTCTTGTATTAATTGTCCAGGGACTGATTGGATAAGCAAAAAGAGAAGAAAAAAGGTCAATATCAGATAGAAAAAAGATAAGAAAAGAACTGGAAAAAAAGCAGAAAATACGAGATAATAAAAGACAAGAAGCCAGTCATGTGCCGGAACCCGGGATTTCCTTTGGGTGTTCCGGCACATGTTGGATAGAAAAGTATGCAGGAGAAAGGGGAACAATATGGGAAAATTTACACCATTGGATTTCGAAGAATACGTAGCGCTTGCCCGTCAGGCAGCAGCAGAGGGATGTGTCCTTCTGAAAAATGACAACGAGGCGCTTCCGCTTCGCAAGGGGGATAAAGTAGCCGTTTTCGGAAGAATTGCATTCCATTATTATAAGAGCGGACTGGGCTCCGGCGGACTCGTCAACACCAAATATGTGGTTGGCATTCTGGATGCCTTAAAAGAAGAAAAAGACATCACGCTCGATGAGAATCTTCTTGGAACATATGAGAAATGGATCGAGGAAAATCCATACGACGAAGGCCAGGGCTGGGGAAAAGTGCCGTGGTCCCAGAAAGAGATGGAGCTCACCGACGAGATTGTGGAGAGCGCAAAAGGCGCCGATGCAGCTATTGTTGTTGTAGGCCGTACCGCAGGTGAGGACCAGGACAACAAAAACGAGGCGGGCAGTTATCTCTTGACAGATACCGAGCGTGAGATGGTAGAGAAAGTCAGCAAAGCGTTTGCAAGAACGATCGTTGTGCTGAATGTCGGAAATATCATCGACATGAAATGGGTGAAAGAGTGCAATCCTGCAGCTGTTCTCTACGTATGGCAGGGCGGTCAGGAAGGTGGAAACGGCGTTGCCGATGTGCTGATGGGAAGAGTCAGCCCGTGCGGTAAACTGACGGATACCATCGCAGAAAATATTGAGGATTATCCGTCGACCAGCTGCTTTGGCGATCTAGTAAGAAACGAATACAAAGAGGATATCTATGTAGGATACCGCTACTTTGAGACTTTTGCAAAAGACAAAGTATTATATCCGTTCGGATTTGGTCTTTCCTACACAACCTTTGCAGTAACCGCAGAGGCGAAAGAGAAAGACGTCGATCAGGTAACCGTAACGGCAACCGTAGAGAATACAGGAAAAACGGCCGGTAAAGAAGTTGTTCAGGTATACGTAAAAGCTCCACAGGGCGTTCTTGGAAAACCAGCCCGCGCACTCGTCGGCTTTGCAAAGACCGGTATTTTAGCTCCTGGAGCAAAAGAGACCGTGACCATCAATGTGGCAAAAGAAAGCTTCGCATCCTATGATGACAGCGGTGCAACGGGACACAAATCCTGCTACGTACTCGAAGAGGGCAGCTATGAGTTTTATGTCGGAAGCGATGTCAGAAGTGCAGCTTTCGCAGGCGCTTACGAGCAGCCGTTTAAAGTGGTTGAGACGCTGACCGAGGCAATGGCGCCGGTCGAAGCGTTTGAGCGTATGAAAGCCGTTGCAGGTGAGGACGGCACATTAAAACCGGGATACGAGGCAGCCCCGCTGCGCACCGTAGATCCGGCAAAACGCATGAAAGAGAACCGTATGGAGCCGATTCCGTACACCGGAGACAAAGGCTATAAGCTGGGCGATGTGCTGGATAAGAAAGTAACCATGGAAGAATTCGTGGCACAGCTTTCCGATGATGATCTGATCTGCATGTTCCGCGGCGAGGGTATGTGCAGCCCGAAAGTAACGCCTGGAACCGCAGCTGCTTTTGGCGGTCTGACACCGGAATTACAGGAGTTTGGCATTCCGGCATCCTGCTGTACCGACGGTCCTTCCGGACTTCGTTTTGACTGCGGAACAAAAGCCTTCTCCATGCCAAACGGTACGCTGCTTGGCTGTACGTTCGATCTTCCGCTGGTAGAAGACCTGTACGAGATGGCAGGACGCGAAATGAGACAGAACCGTGTCGATGCGCTTCTTGGACCTGGTATGAATATTCACAGAAATCCGTTAAACGGACGTAACTTTGAGTATATTTCCGAGGATCCGTACCTGACCGGATGGATCAGTGCTGTACAGATTCTTGGTATGGAAAAATCCGATGTAACCGGAACCATCAAACACTTCTGCGGTAATAACCAGGAGTCGAAGCGCCACACCGTAAATGCGGTTGTTTCCGAGCGTGCACTGCGCGAGATCTATCTGAAAGGATATGAAATTGCAGTCAAAGAAGGCGGCGCAAGATCCATTATGAGTACATATGGACCGGTCAACGGTATCTGGACCGCAGGAAACTACGATCTGTTAACCACCATTCTCCGTGGTGAGTGGAACTACGATGGATTTGTTATGACCGACTGGTGGGCAATGTCGAACCGTGAAGGATACGAGGCAACAAGAACGACACATGCACCGATGGTATCCGCCGGAAATGATGTCTTCATGGTATGCAATGACTGCACCGATATGAGCCAGGATGATGTGAAAGAAGCACTGGAAAAAGGTGAAATCACAAGAGGTGATCTGCAGAGAAATGCCATGAATGTCCTTCACTTCATTCTTGGAACACCATGTATTTTACGTTTCCTTGACCGCATCAGCGAGGAAGAAAAAGAAGCACAGGAGCAGCAGGGAGATAACGATTTTGTTGCAGCAGACCTGGTAACGTATGAGGCAGATCCGGAAACAGGTGATGTTGTCATTGACGCTTCCGCATGGGAAAATAAAAAAGGAACAAGCGAAGTCTGCGGTGTTTCCATTCTGGCAGATAAAATGGGAACTTATGATATCGAGATGGAAATGAAAGCAGACCTCGAAGACCTGGCACAGCTTTCCGTTACAGTATATATCGACAATATTGTAAAAACCGTTATCAGCATCCGTGGAACAAAAGGCGAGTGGATCAAAGAGACCAGAGATCTTGGCTTCTTCTTTGGATCTAATCACTATCTGAAACTGTATTTCGGTGCAAACGGCATGCAGCTTGGCAAGATTCGTCTGAAATTAAGAGAAGGCATGGAAGCGCTGAGCAAACACGAGGAATAAATAAAAAAAGAAATACAGAGAAAAACCGGAACCCGGGAGCCGCTGCTTAGAAGCGGTGCCGGGTTCCGGTTTTTCGTATGAAAGAAGATTTTTATGGAAGAAGCTGTTTTTTAGTGAAGCTCGTCCTCATCCACATCAATCACATTGTCATCGTGCAGGATTTTCTGCTGGTTGATCTCGGTCTGGATGACGTTTTTGATCCGGCGTTTTGCGCGGCCCATGTAGTAGGTGGTGACAAGATCGGAAATGCCGCTGTAGACAAGGCAGATACCGATGAAAATGTTTGTGGTTGCAACGGCATCAAACGGATTGGTACAGATGATGATGCCGAGAACGCTGGTTAAAAGAGCCAGCAGGAACTCAAGCCACCATTTTTCCAGCCCTGTTTTTTTGAGGTTGAACGCCTTCTGAATGCTGAGCAGTCCGTTTGCCAGAAGGATGATACCGATGACAACCGGGATGAATGCGATTACAAGGTCACTTTCAAAGATAACGAAGCAGCCGAACAGAATCAGTACCAGGGCAACGAACAGATCGTAGCGGAAGAAAAACGGCTCGCCGCGGCTTGCAATGTAGCGGATCAACGCAACAACGCCGCCAAACAGGAGCAGTGCTCCGGCGATATAACAGATCAGCAAACTCGTTTTTACGGGGTAGACGATCAGCACGATACCTAGTATAATAGAGACAGCGGCTGAAAGCAGGAAACTGTTTTTCACATCCTGAAAAAATTGTTTCATAAGGATTCTCCTTTCCACTTGAATGTGGTTTTTCGTTTGCTTTTATAGTAGCTTTTCAAAGCAGAAAAAGCAATGGACAAATTGAAAAAAATGTACGAAGAAATGGAATCGTGAAACGGAAGAAAGAGAGGGTAAAAAAGATGCAGGACGAACAGAAAAAGTTCCAGGAGAAGCTCTCCGAATTGCTGTCATACGCCAGAGACCATGAAAATAAAGTAACGATGAAAGAAGTCAGAGACTTTTTTGAAGACTTTGCACTGGATGAGCAGAAAGTCACCTTTGTCTGCGAATATCTGACGATGGAGCAGGTCGATGTGGCAGATTATGAGCCGGGCGTCGTGCCGGAGGAGACCGAAAAAGAAAAGAAAAAACCGGAGTTTTCCGAGGAGGAGCTGCGTGCCTTACAGCAGTATCTTGACGAACTGCCGGAGACAGAAACACCGTCGGAGGAAGAAACGGCAGAGCTTTACCGGAAAGCGGCAGAGGGCGATTCCCTTGCAAAGAGCATGCTCGTGCAGCTCTGGCTTCCGAAAGTTATTGAGACCGCAAAAGAAATGCACACCCGCGATTTCTTCCTGATGGATCTGGTGCAGGAGGGAAATGTCGGACTTTTAGTAGCGCTGGAGTCCGTTGTAAAAGCTGAGACGGCGGAGCAGGCGATTGATGCGGCTGTGCGTGAGACGATCAGCGATTTCATGGAAGAACACAGAGTTCAGAAACACAAGGACAATACTGTAGTCAATAAAGTAAACCGCTTAAAAGACGCCATCGAGGAACTCTCCGACGGCGATGACATGGATTTCAGTGTGGCAGAGCTTTCCGCGTATCTTGACATGTCCGTGGAAGAGATTGAGGATATTCTGCGGATTGCAGGCGAAGAGCCGTAACAAAAGGCTGGTATTTGCACAGAAACTGTGTGAATTGGCAATAAAACAAAAGCAAAGGAGAAAAATACAATGGTACATCATATTGTTATGTGGAAATTCAAACCGGAAGTAGAGGATGCAAAGAAACCGGAGCTGAAAAAAGCGATGGCAGAGAACCTGAAAAGCCTGGTCGGCAAAGTGCCGGGACTGTTGACGGTTGACTTTGTAGAAGCACCGCTTGCATCTTCCACCCATGATATGGCACTTGTCACAACACTGGAAAAAGCAGAGGATGTAGCTGTATATGCAAAACATCCGGAGCACGTAAAAGTAGCAGACACCTATGTACGTCCGTACACAACGGAGCGTGCAGCACTCGATTACGAAGAGTAAAAACAAGCACGGACTTTAGCTCGTTGCCCGTTTAAATAAAAAAGTATCCCGCTTCCCCAAAAGGAACGGGATACTTTTTTTGTGCCGAGAAGATCAATTCCTGATCTGGTGAATACGTTTCATTTAAGTGTTTTTCTGTTCTTCCTTCTGCAGTTCGTCAATTGTAAGCAGCAGCTCATCGATGGAAACCTTTTCGTCCTTCGGATTTTCCGTAAATTCTCTGACCAGTTCTTCGTACGTTCTTCTTCTGTGTTCCAGCGCTTTCCGCGACCGCTCCCGCCGGATGCGGCGGACATACCGCAGGCGGAGGACAAAGAGCAGAATCAGAACGAGAAGGACAAACGGCATCGCCAGAAAAACAGGATCTGCCTTCCGGATACGGGCAAAAAGGGATGCACCGGCCGAGGCAAGATGGCGGAACCAGGAAGCGGCATGCACAGTGCCTTTCCAGAACGCTGCGAAATGGGAAGCCACAGATGAGAAGGAAACCGTGGATGATGCCGGTGCTTTGGAAATGGCCGGTTCCGGTGTCTGGGTTATGGCCGGTGTTTCGGTCGGCGTCGCAGTGGCAGTCGGCGTCGGTGTCGCCGTCGGAACCGGTTCAAACGTTACGGCAAGGGTATGATCCTTCTGGATATCGGAAAATGTGTAGCTGTCCGGATATTCCGTCACCGGCAGATACAAGCCGTCCACCGAGGGTTTCGCGAGCCGGAAGCCTTCGTCTGCCGTGTAGGAAACGGTTTTTTCCTCTCCGCGGGAAACTTCCCCGCCCTCGGACACCGAGCCATGCTCCGCCGCGGAAGTGGAAACCGTGAACAGATACGGCCCCCGGGTGCGGTAGAACTGCACGTACCGTCCACCATCTGCCTTTGTTACGTTTACAATCGCAATAAATTCCCCAGGATTTGTCTCGCAGAGGCCCTCTGGTTCATTGATGGTGATATCGTCGGAAAAGCCAAAATCAACCGTGTCGTCCGCAAGCAGTGTTTTCTGCGAGAGCGAGTATGTCTGGATAAAGTTTCCGATTCCGAGATGCATCGTCAGCGGAAAAAGAAAAAAGAGATCGCCGGAAACACAGAGATCCTGAAAGTTTTCCATGTAAAAATCGAAGGGATACGTGCCCCAGTCATCCACCACCTGAAGTGAGACATCGAGGAGTTTAAAGCCGTAGCCGCCGTCCGCATCGGTCTGGATCAGATAGCCGCCGGTGGAGGGAAGATAATCAATACCGAGAATATTGTAGCTTGTCGAGAGCTGGATCCGCTCTTTCTGCTCGAGAGTATCCGGGTCGAGGCGGAAGATACATCCGTAATTGGAAGCATCCGGGCTGCTGTAGCCGCTCACGAGGATTTCATGTGTGACGGGATTGTATGCCATACCGTTTGCGTGAGCAAAGTCTGCGTCCCTTACCTGATGCGCGAGGGAATACTGCGTAACGGGATTTCCGTCTGCGTCTGTATCATTTTTATAGTAGGCAGAGACTACGTCCGGCTCTGTCGTCAGATCATTAAAATTTTCGATGCAGATGATATAATCTTCCGTCGCACAGACGGACTGCACCGCGCCGTTGCTGCCGAGAATCGGATATTCCCCGACCAGTTCCCAGGAGGCACCAGTAAACGGCGTACTGGAGGCAAAACCAGCCTGGCAGAGCATGGGGTGAGTCAGAAAGAGAAAAATGCCCAGAAAAAGGGCAAGAAAAAACCGGCCGGATTTCTTGCCGGTGGGAGATTTTAACGAAAAATTTGTAAATGCAAGCCGCATATGATGTGTAGGTCCTTTCTTACAGAAAAAAGGTGAACTTTTTCTGTCATCCTATCTTACCACGGAACCGGCGGAAAGTAAATGAAGGAGGGATGGAGATTTTCTTACATATCGTTTAAGAAAATGTAATAATTTTGTAGTGTTTGCCGATGCAAAGTAGTTGTAAACATTTTGCCGTCTTGGTAAAATAAACATAACAGAATTCAGAAAATTGTGAAGAAAAAGGAAAGGCAGAGAACCGATGATTAGAATCAAAGATATTGCAGACCGCGCAGGGGTCAGCCCGACGACGGTTTCGAATGTAATACACGGAAAGACAGGGCGCGTCTCAAAGGCGACGGTCGAGAAAATCAACCGGATTTTAAAGGAGATGGAGTACGTGCCGAGTATCAGCGCGCGCATGCTGGCGAACAACAGCTCCGGTCTCATTGGTGTGGCGCTTGGTTTCATGAAGAAAGGAAATGCATCTTCCTTTGAGGATCCCTTTGTGTCGGCAATGCTCGGAAATCTGGAATATCAGATCCGGGAACACGGCTATTATATGATGCTGGTTGCGCGCCATGAGCAGGACGACATTATGCAGCAGGCGCTCGGCTGGAATTTTGACGGTATGATTGCGATGGCTCTGAAGGAAAAGGAGATTGCAGAGCTCTCGGAACGTCTCGGAAAACCGCTGGTAACCATTGATCAGTATCTCCCGCCGGAACTTGGAGTCCGCTCCATTACGATGGATGACTGCGGCGGTGCGTACCAGATGAGTCAGTACCTGATTGGAAAGGGACATAAAAAATTTCTCTTTTTATCCGACTGCGATCTCGGGGTTGACCACTATCGGTGGCTCGGTGTGCGTCAGGCGATGGAGGAGGCGGGAATTGAGGACATTGAAAGTCGCCATATTGTGATCCCGTGGAATCCAGAGCAGAGGGAGAAGGCATATGAGGAGATGCTTCCGTTCTTCAAAAAACAGACAGCGCTCTTTTTTTCATCGGATTACTATGCACTTGAAGCATCCAACTTTCTGCAGAACAGGGGAATAAAGGTTCCGGAGGAAATTTCAATTGCGGGCTTTGATGATGTTACCTATGCGACACTTGCGCGGCCGAAGCTGACTACCGTGCATCAGATGGTGGATGGAAAAGCACGCCGTGCCGTAGAAGTCCTGATGCACCTGATCCAGGATGAGCCGGTACAAAAAGATATTCCGCCATTGCCGACAACGCTGGTGGAGAGGGAGTCGGTAAGAGATCTGACGAAGTAAATAGTTACCAAGTTTACAGAAAAACTCTTGTAGAAACTGCTGGTTTTGCGCAAAACTATTGAAAAATCACCGTGAGGTATGGTAAACTGTGCTTGCAAACGACAGAATCAAAGAACCAGACACGTTCTGGGGATGAAATAAAGGAGGTAAAAAAATGGACAAAAAATGGTGGAAAGAAGCCGTAGTGTATCAGATTTATCCGCGCAGCTTCATGGACAGCAACGGAGACGGTATCGGAGATTTAAATGGTATCACATCCCGTCTGGATTATCTGAAGGATCTTGGCGTAGATGTTATCTGGCTGTCTCCGGTGTACCAGTCACCAAACGATGACAATGGATATGATATCAGCGATTACCGGGCAATCATGCAGGAGTTCGGAACAATGGAGGATTTTGACCGCATGCTTTCGGAGATGCATAAAAGAGGCATCAGGCTGGTCATGGACCTTGTTGTCAATCATACTTCAGATGAACACAAATGGTTCGTGGAGAGCCGCAAATCGAAAGACAATCCATACCGCGATTATTATATCTGGCGTGATGCAAAAGAGGGAAAAGAGCCAAACAACTGGGGAAGCTGCTTCTCCGGTTCCGCATGGAAATACGATCCGCAGACAGAGATGTATTATCTGCATCTGTTCTCAACAAAACAGCCTGATCTGAACTGGGAGAACCCGGCGGTTCGAAAAGAAGTTTTCGATATGATGAACTGGTGGTGTGAAAAAGGCATTGACGGTTTCCGGATGGACGTTATCAGCATGATCTCCAAACCGGAAGGGCTGCCGGACGGAAAAATTCCGGAGGGCGGACTCTACGGTGATTCCGGCTGCGTAAACGGACCGCACGTTCATGAGTATCTGCAGGAGATGAACAGGGAAGTCCTCTCCAAATACGATCTGATGACGGTTGGTGAGTGTGCCGGTGTCACGATCGAGGAGGCAGAAAAATATGCATCCGCAGACGGCAAAGAGCTCAGTATGGTATTCCAGTTCGAGCTGGTAGATCTGGCAAGCGGAACATACGGCAAATGGACGGACAAACGCGTACCGCTCAAAGATTTCAAACGTGTCATGACAGCATGGCAGACGGAGCTTGAGGGCAAGGCATGGAACAGCCTCTTCCTTGGAAACCACGACCAGCCGCGCTGCCTGTCCCGTTTCGGTGATGATTCACCGGAATATCGCGTAGTCAGTGCCAAAATGCTGGCAACCTGCCTTCATATGATGCAGGGTACCCCGTATGTATACCAGGGCGATGAGCTTGGCATGAAGAATGTTCCGTTCCACGATCTGTCCGAGTTCCGTGATATTGAGAGCATCAACGCGTTCCACGAGCTGACCGGTGCCGGAAAAGTAGCACCGGACGACATGATGCGCTACCTGAACCTGCGCGGAAGAGACAATGCAAGAACTCCGATGCAGTGGGATGATACCGCTTCGGCAGGATTTACCACAGGAACACCGTGGATCAAGGTCGGACCGGATTACGAGACCGTCAATGCCAAGAATGAGATGGCGGATCCGGATTCTGTATACAATTATTACAAGAAACTGATTCATCTCCGGAAAGAGAAGGATATCATGGTTTACGGAACGTACGAGCTGCTCGATCCGGAGGATGAGGCTCTGTATGTATATACCAGAACCTTAGGCGACCAGAAACTCCTCGTGATGTGCAATTTTACAAAAGAGGAGCAGGAGTACACAGTTCCGGAAACCTTTGCGGGAGCAGATGTACTGATCAGCAACTATCCACAGAGCGGCGCAGCAGCGGGGGCAAGAAAACTGCGTGCGTATGAGGCAGTTGTTCTGGAAACCAAATAAAAAATGCAGAGGAACCTGTGGCAGAACGGACTTTTGCCACAGGTTCCCGTTCTCAAAATACGGCAAAAACCGGTAAGAGTAAGAAAGGGGAAAACAAAACATGAAACCATATCTGAAATTGGAGACACATCCGCTTGCAGACCCGAAGAATGTAGTAAAGGGCGATAAATATCGTATCACGGTACTGACGGAGCATCTTCTTCGGCTGGAATACAGTGAGGACGGTGAATTTATCGATGCGGCATCCCAGACGGTTGTAAACCGTGATTTTCCAGCAGTGGAATTTTCCGTCAAAGACACAGGCGATGAGCTGGAGCTGCGCACAAAGTATCTGCAGCTGAATTACAACAAAAAGGCATTCTCTGCAAACGGACTTTCCTGCAAAACAACGGCAGTCGGCATCAGTTCTGTACCGGCATGGCATTACGGAGATCCGACACAGGATCTTGGAGGAACGGCCCGTACGCTTGATCAGGTCAACGGAGCATGCGAACTGGAACCTGGTATCATGTCCTGGTTTGGTTCCGCTGTTCTGGATGATTCGAAGTCGCTTCTGATGACAGAGGACGGTTGGGTGACCCCGAGAAAGAAAGGAGTGCAGGATCTGTACTTCTTCGGCTATGGCTGGAATTTCCGCCTGGCATTAAAGGATTTTTATCACCTTTGCGGCAAAACTCCGATGCTTCCGAGATTTGCACTCGGAAACTGGTGGAGCCGTTACTGGCGTTACAGTGAAGCATCTTATATGAAACTGATGGAAGACTTCGACAAAGAGAACGTTCCATTCTCGGTTGCTGTTATCGATATGGACTGGCACCGTGTAGACGATGTGGATCCGAAATACGGCAGCGGCTGGACCGGCTATAGCTGGAATAAAAAACTCTTCCCGGATCCGGAGCGTTTTCTTGGAAAACTCCATGCACGCGGCATGAAGACAACACTGAATGTCCATCCGGCAGACGGAATTCGTGCGTATGAGGACTGCTATCCGGAAGTAGCAGAAGCTATGGGAGTGGATGCAAAAAAAGAAGAGCCGGTCAATTTTGACATTGCCGATCCGAAATTTGTCGATGTATATTTCGAAAAAGTCCATCATCCGATGGAAAAAGAGGGCGTCGATTTCTGGTGGATTGACTGGCAGCAGGGACAGAGTACCAAGATCGAGGGTCTTGATCCGCTGTGGATGCTGAATCACTATCATTTTCTTGACAGTGGAAGAGACGGAAAACGTCCGATGACCTTCTCCCGCTATGCAGGACCGGGCTCCCACCGCTATCCGGTCGGATTTTCCGGAGACACCCACATCACCTGGGAATCCCTGGATTTCCAGCCATACTTTACCAGCACAGCCTCCAACATCGGCTACGGATGGTGGAGTCATGATAGCGGCGGCCATATGCTTGGCTACCGTGACGATGAGCTTGAAGCAAGATGGTATCAGTACGGAGTCTTTTCTCCGATCAACCGTCTGCACAGCTCTAACAGTGCCTTCAGTGGAAAAGAGCCTTGGAACTTCAGTATGGAAGTGCGCAGCACAATGGATGATTTCCTTCGTCTGCGTCATAAACTCGTACCGTATCTGTACACGATGAACTACCGTGCATGGAAAGAAGATACACCGATCGTTGTTCCGATGTATTATGATTACCCGGAGACGGTTTTCTGGGGCAAAAATCAGGCACCGAATCAGTACTTCTTCGGAAGTGAGCTGATGGTAACACCGGTGACAACGAAATGCATTCCGGAGCTGAAGCGTGCCAAGACGAAGGTATGGCTGCCGGAGGGAACCTGGTTTGATTTCTTCAACGGAATGATTTATGAGGGCGGCAGAAGTATGGATCTGTACCGTACGCTGGAGGAAATCCCGGTTCTTGCGAAAGCAGGTGCGATCATCCCGATGACAGAGAAGATCAGTGCGCTGGATGTAGAATCTAACCCGGATGAGCTGACGGTACGCGTTTATGCGGGTGCAGATAATACATTTATTCTGTACGAGGATGACAATACTTCCATGGCGTATGAGAAGAATGACTGTGCAAAAACGCCGATGACGCTCGAATGGGGTGCACGAAAATTTACAATTGCACCGGTTGAGGGCAATCAGAGCCTTGTTCCGGAAAGCAGAACATATTGCGTAGAATTCGGTGGAAGTAGTGCAAAAGAGGCAAAGGTCTTTGTAAACGGCGTGGAAGCGGATGCAGAAGTCAAAGAGAAAGACGGACTTCTTACGATCGCGGTAACAGATGTAAAACCGCAGGATACCGTGACAATCTGTCTGCCGGAAGATACGGAGATTGCAAAGAACGATGTCATGACACGTGCGATGGATCTGCTGCTGCACGCCGAAATCAGCTACATCACCAAAGAGCAGATCGCAAATCTTCTTCACAAAGCGGACGGAAAGGTAGCAATTCTGGCTGCAGAGTTGCAGAGCATGGAACTTTCAAACGATCTGCGCGGTGCGCTGCTGGAGATCATTACGGCATAAATTGCTGCAGAAAAACACGATTTGATTTACAGAAAAAGAATTCTGTGATACGATACATACAAAGAAAAGGAAGAGAGCGTGGCAGTGGATTCTGTCAGGCTCTCTTCTTGAAATGTGAGACAGGAGGATTTTTAAACGTGGGAAAATACATCATGGCACTTGATGCCGGCACAACGAGCAACCGCTGTATTCTGTTTGATCAGAAAGGACAGATCGTAAGCCTTGCGCAGAAGGAGTTTACCCAGCGTTTCCCGAAACCGGGCTGGGTGGAGCACGATGCCAATGAAATCTGGTCCACGATGCTCGGTGTAGCCGTGGAGGCAATGCAGAAAGCGGGCGCGTCCTACGAGGATATCGCGGCAATCGGCATCACAAACCAGAGAGAGACGACGATCGTCTGGGACAAAAAGACGGGAGAGCCGGTCTACAATGCAATTGTATGGCAGTGCCGCAGAACATCGGAATACTGCGATTCCCTGATGGAGCGCGGACTGGTTGACCGTTTCCGGGAGAAAACAGGTCTTGTGATTGATGCGTATTTTTCAGCCACGAAGCTGAAATGGATTCTAGATGAAGTTCCGGGCGTGCGCGAGCGGGCGGAGCGAGGCGATCTCTATTTCGGAACAGTGGAGACGTGGCTGATCTGGAAGATGACAAAGGGAAAGGTACATGTCACCGATTACACCAACGCGTCCCGTACAATGCTGTTCAATATCCATACACTGAAATGGGATGAGGATATCTTAAAAGAGCTGAACATTCCGCTCTGTATGCTGCCGGAAGTCCGCCCGTCGAGCTGTGTCTACGGGGAGACGGCATCCACATATTTCGGCGGCCCGATTCCGATTGCGGGAGCAGCGGGAGACCAGCAGGCGGCGCTGTTCGGCCAGACCTGCTTTCAGGCAGGGGAGGCAAAGAATACATATGGAACAGGCTGCTTCCTGCTGATGAACACGGGAGAAAAGCCGGTTTCTTCGACACACGGTCTTGTTACCACGATTGCATGGGGTATCGGGGACAAGATTACGTATGCGCTCGAGGGATCCATTTTTGTCGGCGGAGCCGCAATCCAGTGGCTGCGCGATGAGATGAAGCTGATCGAGTCCTCGGCGGATTCCGAGTACATGGCGCAGAAGGTGAACGACACGAACGGCTGCTACGTCGTACCGGCGTTTACCGGCCTTGGCGCACCGTACTGGGATCAGTATGCGAGAGGAACCATTCTCGGCCTGACCCGCGGCGTCAACAAATACCATGTGATCCGCGCAACGCTAGAGTCGATCACATATCAGGTGGATGATGTCTTAAAAGCGATGGAGGCAGATTCCGGCATGAAGCTCTCCGCACTGCGTGTGGACGGCGGAGCAAGCGCCAACAATTTTCTGATGCAGTGCCAGGCGGACATCAGCCAGGCGCCGGTGGAGCGGCCGTGCTGCATCGAGACGACCGCGATGGGAGCAGCTTATCTTGCGGGACTCGCCGTCGGCTACTGGCCGGATCAGGAGACGGTAAAACAGAACGGAGCCATTGACCGTACGTTTGAGCCGGAGCTCTCGAAAGAGGAGCGCGATGAGAAGATGAACGGATGGCATAAAGCAGTCCGTTACGCCGAAGGATGGGCGAAATAGAAAAAGATTTTGAAAATGCAGAAAAGGAACGGTTTCGTAATGAAAACCGTTCCTTTTCGCGTACTGTGACTTCTTGTCTACTGATGTTAAAGAATGTCGATATGTTCGCCGTTTAAAGCTTTGTTCATGCTTCGCACGGCACAGAATTTACCGCACATCGAGCAGGTATCTTCCTGTTCCGGCGAGCGGTCGGCGCGGATGGCTTTTGCGGTCTCCGGGTCCAGTGCACAGTCCCACTGTGCTTCCCAGTCGAGCACGCGGCGGGCGTCTCCCATCTTGTCGTCAATATCACGCGCATGCGGCACGCCTTTGGCAATGTCGGCAGCGTGTGCGGCGATTTTGCTTGCGATGATGCCCTGCTTTACGTCATCGAGGTTCGGAAGAGCCAGATGCTCTGCCGGCGTTACGTAGCAGAGGAAAGCAGCGCCGTTCATAGCGGCAATTGCGCCTCCGATGGCAGCGGTGATGTGGTCATAGCCCGGTGCGATATCGGTTACGAGAGGTCCGAGAACATAGAACGGAGCGCCCATGCAGATGGTCTGCTGTACTTTCATATTGGCCGCAATCTGATCCATCGGAACGTGGCCCGGTCCCTCAACCATAACCTGAACGTCTTTCTCCCAGGCACGTTTGGTGAGTTCGCCGAGGCGCACCAGCTCCTCAATCTGGCAGACATCCGTTGCGTCGGCAAGGCAGCCAGGACGGCAGGCGTCGCCGAGAGAAATGGTCACATCGTATTCACGGCAGATATCGAGAATCTCATCGTAATACTCGTAGAACGGATTCTCCTCGCCGGTCATGCACATCCAAGCGAACACGAGGGAGCCGCCGCGGGAAACAATATTCATTTTCCGTTTGTGTTTGCGGATCTGATCGATGGTTTTTCTGGTAATGCCACAGTGCAGAGTAACAAAATCCACACCATCCTCTGCATGCAGACGTACAACATCAATAAAATCTTTTGCCGTGAGTGTTGCCAGGTCTCTCTGATAGTGTATCACAGAATCGTATACCGGTACAGTTCCAATCATCGCCGGACATTCCGAAGTCAGTTTTCTCCGGAATCCTGTAGTATCTCCATGGGAAGACCGATCCATGATTGCGTCCGCTCCCATATCCACCGCTGCCATAACTTTCTGCATTTCAATATCATAATCTTTCCAGTCTCTGGATACTCCAAGATTGACATTGATTTTGGTCCGGAGCATGGAGCCCACACCCTGCGGGTCCAGACATTTATGGTTTTTATTTGCGCAAATGGCAACCTTTCCGGCTGCCACCAGAGGCATCAACTCTTCCACACGCAAGTGTTCCTTCTGTGCAACTTTCTTTAATTCTTCTGTTACGATTCCTTTTCTTGCAGCTTCCATCTGCGTTTTGTATTCTCTCATTGGTTTCTCCCTTCCTTGTATAAAATAAAAAAACACACGTATAATGCTTACACGTGTGTGGTAACTTTCATTTTCCCTACGTTGGCATTATCCAAATCAGGTTATAGGTCAAAGCAATACAGCTTACTCTCAGCCTTCTTTTTGAAAGCTCCCTTTTTCTTATTTTAAATATAGTTCATTATTATACAATCCATGGATGCTGTCAAGATTTTCCCTGTAAGTTCCGATAAAAATACATAAATTTGCCAGGAAGTAGATTGTCATTTTCTGTGTTTTACGCTATGATGAAATTATTAGGCAAATTTACAGGAACCTCTTATTACGGAGAATACATGTTATGAAAAAACCTGATTTAACCAAATACAAAACTACAAGCACGCTTTATCTGCTTATTCTTATCATTGCAGCTGTTGCACTGGTTTTCGGCTGGCAGTGTACCTCATACAGTCTCAGCAACCACAGCGCGGATCTGCACATCCAGATGCTCCCGTCCCGGCGTGTTAAGGTATCCAAAGCAACTACTGTTTACCGGATTTCCGATGTCCGATGGACCAAAAAGGCTTCTACCCTGATGTTTTACAGCCAGCATCAGACCGTGGTTGTGGAAGTAGACGGAAAGCTGCTTTATACGCGCAGCCTCAAAACGGACAGTATTCTGCATACAACCGGACGTAATTGTGAAATGGTCTCTGTCCCGGAAAATACACGCAGCATCCTCGTCACACTCACCAACTGCAACCTGGACAAACAGGTGTCTGATCCGGTTTTCTATCAGGGCGATGGTGTCCATATGTTTCGCCATGAACTTTTAAAAGCAGGGATCCCCATGCTCCTCGGCATTATGAACGTTGTACTTGGCATTCTGATGCTCATCTACTGGCTGTTTGTGCATCATTGGGCATATGTGAGCAAATCCATGCTGTATCTGGGAATTCTTACAACGGATCTTGGTGCATGGTTCTGCCTGGAAACAAGCTCTTCCATTCTTCTGTCACAGAACCCGGTGTTCCATTCCTATGTGACCCGCATGCTTCTTCTGCTGCTGCCCATTCCTTTTATGATGTTTGTCCGGCATTATTTAAAAGCAAGGGACCGGTATCTTTGCCGGATTTTTGTCTGGCTGGATGTGGCAGAGATTGCAGTTGTTTTATTCCTGCAGCTTATGGATATCCGTGACCTGACGCAGACACTCTGGATGACCCATGTCATGATCGGCCTTGCAGTTTTATATTTTATCTATACCATCTGCAACAAATTTTATCACCACACGACGACACATGCGCTGTGGATCTGTACCATAGGGTCCATTATTCTGATCGGTGCTCTTTTTTCCGACATGTACAATTATTATCAGGGGTCGCAGGACATCGAAATTGTCGGCCGCATCGCCATGCTGCTTTTTATCGTAACCCTTGCCTGCGACACCGCATTCGTATCCCTAAAGGAAATCGATACCGGCCGTCGCGCGGCTCTCTACCGTGAACTTGCGGAAAAGGATCTCCTGACCGGCTGCTACAACCGGAATGCTTACCACGAAGATACCAGCCGGTGCAAAAAACTGACAAATCTTCTGTTGTTTGCATTTGACCTGAACAACCTGAAATACTACAATGATAAATTCGGACATGACTGTGGGGATCAGTATATTACGGATGCCGTACATATTCTCCAGAAAGTTTTCTCACGTTACGGAAAACTGTACCGCATCGGCGGTGATGAATTCTGTGTTTTGATTGACGACCATGACACCTGCGACATCAGCCATTTGATCTCCTGTCTGCGAAAAGAGGAGGCCGTTTACAACGCCTCCTCCCGAAACATCCATCTGCAGATTGCCTGTGGATATGCTGTCTTTGATTCACGGACAGATGCGGATCTGGATGCCCTTCAAAAGCGGGCAGATCAGAATATGTACGAAAACAAAAAACAGTTAAAAACATTTTCCTACCGCTGAGGCTCTGCCTGCAGCGGTATTTTTGTGGAATGTGATCTAAATCTCTTCACATTCTCCGGAATCCTCGATAATCCGAAGTCCGGCTGTGCTGGTAACCGGAAGAGAAAACGCAATGGTTCCCGCTTTTGTCCCGATTCCGGCTTTTTCCATGATGGATTTCATAATCGCATTTTTCTGTTCCGTTTTCGTAACAATTAATATAATTTCTTTTTCGGAAACCAGCGATACGCCGAGAAACTGTTCTGCCCGTTTCATTCCGACACCTTTCCCGTGAAAAACCGTTCCCCCGGTGGCTCCGCCTTCTTCTGCCGCACGCATCACCTGCGTATTGTATCCGTAATTGGCAATTGCAATGATCAGCTCATGTTTTGTCTCCTTCAACGTTGTCTCCTCCCCTTTCTCGAATTCCTGTTCTCCCAGCATAAATTTCAGCTGATGTTTTCCGCCAATACTGCTAAGCGGTATCAGAAAGACAATTCCCGTCCCGGGCACATCAATTTTCAGTTCCGTCTGCAATCCCTTTTTCACGGTTTTCCAGGTGGGACGTGTGACCAGACAAAAATGAATGCCTTTCTCATCCTCCTCGAGTCCAAAGTAATCCAGTACATCGCTGGCCGCTGTTCCCATGGCAAGAGAAATATTTCCAGTATCCACGTGATTTTGCTTATAAAACTTCACAAATTTCTGCATCTGTTTTCGATTGCAGATCGTAACCATCATATAGATCTCACTCATTTGTCCGCTCCTCTTTCCTGTTTTTCTATAATTCTATAATTGCATCATCCGCATACCCGGCAAACACATCCTCTGCCTGCAGGAATGGCTGTTCTTCCATTTCTTCCTTTTTATTACTCTTAATCTTATAGATCAGCCCGAGGACCTGCAGCGTAATCAGCGGAGTCATGGCAACCATCGCTACCACGCCGAAGGCATCCTTTACCACATCGCCGCCTACTGCCGTACAAGCACCCTGTGCCAGTGGCAGCAGAAAAGTTGCCGTCATTGGACCGGATGCCACGCCTCCGGAGTCAAACGCAATCGCGGTAAAGATTTTCGGAACAAATAACGTCAGAAACAGTGCAATGGCATAGCCCGGAATTAAAAAATACATAATCGGAATTCCGGTAAGCACCCGCAGCATGGAAAGCCCGACTGAAGCAGCCACACCAACCGAAAGGCTGATCTGCATCGCTTTTCCGGAAATATCCCCATCGGTCAGTTCTTCTACCTGTTTCATCAGGACATAGACGGCCGGCTCTGCCTTGACAATGAAATATCCGATCACCATTCCGACCGGGACTAAAATCCACGGACACGGCAGTGATGCCATAACGGTTCCAAGATAGTTTCCTGCGGGAATAAATCCGACATTGGCACCGGTCAGGAAAAGTACCAGTCCGACATACGTGTAAAGCAGTCCCACACAGATTTTAATCAATGTCTTTTTATGTAGTTGAATGGAAACAAGCTGGAAAATTCCAAAAAAGAAAACGATTGGAAGCAGGGAACCTGCAATTTCTTTGAGATAATAGGGAATTTCGGATAAAAACAGCCGGCCAAGTTCCACAGAATTGAAAGCTTCCGGCACGTCCGCTGCCACATAACTTCCCTGGGCAGGATATACCAGTCCCAGGAGCAATACCGCAAGAACGGGACCGATCGAACACAGTGCAACCAGTCCGAAACTGTCGTTTTCCGCATGCTTATCATTTCGGATTGCAGAAATACCAACACCAAGTGCCATAATAAACGGAACCGTCATCGGTCCGGTCGTCACACCTCCGGAATCAAACGCCACCGCCAGAAAATTATCCGGAACAAATCTTGCGATCACAAATATCACACCATAGAACACAACTAATAACGGGGCTAACGCTATTCCAAATAAAATACGAAGCAGTGCTACAACAAGAAATGCGCCAACCCCGGCTGCCACCGAAAGAATCAGCACCATATTCGGCACCGACGGCACCTGAGCGGCAAGCACCTGCAGATCCGGTTCTGAAATGGTAATGATGACCCCGAGAAAAAAGCCCAGAAGGAGGATCACCCATAGTTTTTTGGTTTTAAGCATGCTGCCTCCTACACGTTCCCCCATAGGAGACATTGACATTTCGGCACCCATGGAAAAAAACAGCATGCCTATAATTACAAACACCGCACCGATCATAAATTCCAGCAGAATACTGGCGGACACCGGTGCCACTGTAAAACTCAGTAACAATACAATGAACAGAATCGGCAATACTGCCTGTATGGATTCTTTTGCTTTTTCTTTTCTCTTTTCCAAACAATCCCTCCTTCTTCCGGTATATTTTCATACAATTTATATATGTATGCCATATTATCATACACTAGAAGGAAAAACCAACAAATTCTTCCTAAGATTTGGTTAAAATATTATTTTTTAAAACCGGCATGCGGAAAATCTGTATCAGCAGAGGAATGACCATAATAAACCATACGAGTGGTTCCGCCACGATTACACCTGTGTAGCCAAACCACGGAACGAGTGTTGCTGCAATCACGATTTTGCCGATCATTTCCAGTGAACTTGATACCAGCGGTGTAATATGGTCTCCCAGCCCCTGCATGGCATTACGGACGACACATATCACTGCCGTGACAAAATAAAACAGCGTATCAAACTTCAGATAATTTGTTGCATTTAAGATTACTGTCTTATTATGACTTCCGGTTACCAGATATACCAGCCATCCTCCGATCGTATAACTTGCAATGATCGTAAGTCCTGACCAGATCGCAGTGTAGACAATCGCCAGCCAAATGCCTCTCTTCACACGGTCGATCTTCCCTGCTCCCACGTTCTGTCCACAGTAAGTTGCCATCGTCTGTCCGAATACACTGAACATAATCATGAATATCTCCGTGATCTTTCTCGCCGCTGTATGGGCAATGATAATGTCTTTTCCAAGCTTATTGATCGCCGTCTGTAATGTCAAAGTACCGATATTAACCAGAGAACTCATAAATCCCATCGACATTCCGGCACTTATCATCTCTTTTACCATGATTGGACTTGGATCTTTAAAATCCTCTTTCTGAAGCCTTAATATCTCATATTTTCTAATCATATAGATCCAGCAGATCACAAATGCAATGATCTGTGCCAGTACAGTTGCAATTGCTGCTCCTTTTACGCCAGTCTTCAATACCACAACGAAGAACAGATCCCCCACGATATTCAGTGCTACAGATATCGCCAGAATGATCAATGGTGTTACTGCATCTCCGATTGCACGAAGCGTCGCCGCACAGGCATCATATAAAAATGTTGCAAGCAGTCCTGCTATGATGATCGCGATATATCCTTTCGCCACCGGAACCAGATGCTTTGGCACATTTAAGAAATGTAAGATTGGTTTCAAAAATAGCAGTCCTGCTATCGTAAATAAAATGGATATTCCAGTCCCGATCACAAGCGACATTGCAAAGGACTTTTTCATATCTGCGATGTTCTTCGCACCAAATTTCTGTGCGGTAATAATTGCAAATCCGTTGGATAATCCCAGTAAAAATCCGATGATCAGACCGCTCAGTGTGCTGGTCGCACCTACTGCTGCCAGTGCATCTTCTCCCAGAAACGAGCCGACAATCCTGGTATCTACCAGACTGTAGGTCAGCTGTAATAAGTTTCCTAAAAATATCGGTAATGCGAAACTTAGTATCAGTGCCGAGGGCTTTCCCTTCGTTAAATCTTTCATTCTTTCTCAATGTCCTTCCTTTTTCAGTATGATTTTCTCTTTACAAGAAAACATGCACCGCTCATTATAGATCATACTTCCGAAGAGAGCAATCTCTGAAAGAATTTTTTCCGCTTTCTTTCTGTCACCGGACTTCCGCTGCGGATAACCTGTGAACGGATTCCGATGTTGGTCAGTTCCTGCTGAAGCTTAACGGCTTTCTCCGCATCCATACCATCCCGGATCAGAAATGGTGCCATAGACAGGTCTTCCTTCGTTTCAAAATTATATTTTTTCGCAAGCTGTAAGAAGCCATTTCTCTGACCATAATATTCTACAATTCTCCCAAGTACAATGACCTGTCTGGATGGATAGCCGCACACCTCACATGTTTCTTCCAGTGGTGTGATCTCGTATTCTACTTCATAAAAATCAAACGCCTCTTTAAAATATTCCATGCCTTCTTCGTCCAGATTATCAAACAGTGTGGCTGGAAGGTTCGATACGATGCGGTTAGCCATCACTTTATCGAGGCCTGTCAGAAGCTGCAGATAAGCGGATATCTTCTGGTCTTTTCCGCTGCATTTTAATAAACGTATTTTATATGTTCTCATGTAATTTTTATCCTCTTTCTGTTTTCAGATATTTTTCGGTTACGCTCTGTTCTGACGCCATAATATCCTCTGGCGTGCCTGCTGCTACAATCGTTCCCCCGGCATCTCCACCTCCCGGGCCCATATCAATCATGTAATCTGCATTCTTCATCACATCCAGATCACGCTCGATCACAATGACAGGTGCTACATTTCGCTGTAGTTACCTATCATGTCCGGCTCTGCCTGAACCTCCATGAAAGTTGTTCTTTCGGGTGGGTGGGGTATTTCTTTTGGATGTATGTGAATATTTCTTGTTGGTTCATGGGGGATTCCTTCTTTTTGTCAATAAAAATAATCTCCCCGTTGGACACATCACTTGAGTTTGTGAGAGGTGTGGGGAAATCTGGGTTTGTGGTTTTTTATGTTTTATGTACTGTATTTTTCAATATGTTATAAATACATTTAATTAAAAATAGTTCATTCCATTTATCTGCATAACCGCACCAAAAGCAAATTTATTACGATCTGTATATCTGATATTCGGTACTTTTGTAACTCCTCTTTTCTCTTTTTCATAATTTTACAGAAACTGATTGTATTTCTCATTCATACGATAAAAATCCATATTTATCCTCCGCAGCAAAGCAAAACAGGGAGATAAACACTTATCTCCCTGATAATTAACGGTTCGCATTCAAGGCTGCGAAGCACTTAAATTAAAGGTTCACATTCAAAGTAGTGAAGTACTTAAATTAAAGGCTTGCACTCAAAGTAGCAACGCACTTCAAATTGAATAAATCTCTTTGTTCAACTATATTATATTCAATTTCTGTAAAAAATCAATAAAATTTTTTCTTTATATTCGCTCTTTCCTGTTTGCAAGGCTATTATTTTTCAATCTCTTTTACATTTTTTATTCGTGCAAGACTCGTTTTCCAAATTTCGCCACTATAATAAACTTTTATATTATCTCCCGGCGATATAACTGAATAATCATATCTTTCTGGCCAATAACAGATTATTTCTTCTTGTATATCTGTTTCTAGTATTTAAAACTGCTCATTTTTTCGATAACGACTCCTTCAACAAATGAACTTTTTCTTTGAACTGCCACACAAAAAACAACACTACATAATAATATTGCAATGGATATACCGACGATAATTCTTTTTTTCATTCTATTGCTCCGCTTTATTATTGAATCATTTTTTATTTGTGCTTTTTATTTCCGCTACCAGTTCTTCATACTTACGTTCGTCAATAATATATTTCCGTTTAATCAGTATGTACGCAGCTCCTATAGAAATTACCGGAACAGCTACAACTCCAAGACGCAATATAAATCTTTGTCCGGCATCTGCTGTCTGGATAAATTTATCTGCCTGTACAACTACATTTTCCTAAGTAAGTTCTCCTATACCGGCTTTTATTTCTAATCCAGATATTTTCTGACTGATTGCATAGAACATGCCTTTGTTAATCCAGAAAAATGTGTCTCCACAATTCTATCCATTTGACTGGCAATCTCTGCAAACGGCAAATTCAAATCAAGCGTCTTAACACTTATCTGACTACCATGCATCTGATATACATTGTCCGGTTGGATTTCTTCTTCCGTCTTCGCGTAAAGAAGCATACCTGAAACTGTATTCTCTTTTTCTCCAAATTGATAGCTGCGATTTTTTACATAGGTAAAAATCTGATACAAATTATTTGAATGAAGAGTATGTTTATCAAACTGGACCTGTGTTGTGTGACTGTAGTGTTTTGCATCAATGATTAGTACCGTATTTCCACGTTGCAGGTGAATATCACTTTGCATAACCGGAAGCATGGTCCCAACGCCATCATCCAGCGACCACGGTATTTGCGATGCACTAACTGACAATGCAGGATAATGTCTAGTATAGTATTCCAGAATAAATTTTTCATACAGCCTGCACATGCGCTGCTCATCTACAAAGGACGCCAATCTATAGTCACCTGCATCTGTCGTGATAAGCATTCCTTCGATAATCAACTGACAGATACTAACCAGCATTCTATAAGTTTGATTGTTACGTTGAAAACGAATGGATGACCATTTTATACCTGTCGGTTCAATAATATCCACATTGGCGAAGTACAGCATTTTTTTCTTCAAGTCATCCTTGTATTTTGCCTGCACTTTTCCATTCCTCAAAAGAAGCATCACTGTCGTTTTCAGGATTTGATTTAATGTGTTGTTTTCTGACAGCTCATCAAAATCACAGGTAAGCACTCTTTCATGTGCCAACTTGTTTTTTATTGTCCCCGGCATGTTTATTTTACCACGCATAACAGGCAACTCTTCTTGACGACTTATGTATTCTCTGTAGAGTCCCTGCTTCAGCTGCAACCCTATGCCTTTTGCTATGATTGCAGCCAGCAGATTATACATCTCATCAAAAGACTCCACTGCAACATCATCATAGGTCTCTTGATTCAGCGTCTGAAAGGCGTAAGAAAGCATGTGATAAATATTATTGATTAGAATGCTTTTATCCTTTGTCATTGAAATACACCGTGCAAAATATTCTCCCAACGCTGCAGTTTATCAGTATCATCAAACCAATACTCTGCTAACATTGGCAACACATCAAAATCTACCACATCTTGCATCCACTCATCAGTACATTCATCTGTGTTGCAAAAATAGCTATGACCTATACAGAATCCTTTGCCTAGAGATTTGTCTTTTGCAATTTCTCTGTTCAATTCCTTAATGCGGTCAATCAGAGTATTGAATGTGTCGTTTGCGAATCCTTCCTGATACTTAATAAAGCCTTCCGAATCAAATCCTGGTTCCATATCAAAGAAGCTAAAGCGACGACGAAGCGCATAATCAATCATCGCTAAACTTCTATCAGCAGTGTTCATCATACCAATGATGTGCAGACGCTTTGGAACTGAGAAACTGAGACCGTTATAGGCTAGTGTGGCTTTTGTCTCTCTATAGTCAGCCTCAATCAACATCAGTAACTCACCGAAGATTTTACTCATATTCCCTCGGTTAATCTCGTCAATGATAAAGAAGTAATCTTTATCTGGATGGTTAGCTGCTTTTTGACAAAATCTATAGAAAATACCATATTTCAGTTCGAATCCATCCTCAACCGGCTTATAACCCATCATGAAATCTTCATAGGAATAGTTCTGATGGAACTGCACAAACTCAATGCGGTCATCATCTTTTTCACCCATAATGGAATAAGCCAAGCGTTTAGCTGCATAAGTTTTTCCAACTCCAGGAGCCCCCTGCAGGATAATGTTTTTCTTCTTTGTAAGAACGGCTACGAGACGGTCATATTTTGCCTCGGTCATGTATACCTGTTCCAAGAATTTTTCTTTCGAATACTCATCTTTAGTCTTCTCAGCTGTAGGAGCTGGATTTTCTTCACGCATCAAGTCGATGATAAATTCATATTCACCTTTTGTTAATCTGAACAAGCTACCTTGAGTAATGCTGAAATACTCCATCTTTTCCAGTTCAGGACAGGATTTTAATGTTGCAAAATCAATTGGTGATGAAAGGCCTTCTACTTTTTCGAAATATATTCTCTGTCCATCCTGTTCTGCACTTACACGAAATACCGCTACAACCTGCTTCACTGGAGTAGACTCATATCCAATAACCATATCTCCGGCTTTTGCATCAATGAAATTCTGGAAGATTCTACGTTTATTTCCATTGTCATTAAACAATGTATAATCCTGAACTTCTCCAACGGGCATGCTGGACATGCTCCACATTTTCGGATTTGCATTTAGGAACCAATATTGCTGCCCGTCTTCTCCTTCTGGAAGCTGTGCATATAGTGGAACACTCGTTAAATCAACCTGTTCAAGCGCTTCTGACAACTCATCACGAAGTTTCCACACATAAGCCCCTTCCTCATCCTTGTTAGCGTTTTTTCCAACATAAAGAACTGGCCAAAAACGAGCATTTTCTTCATCTCTCGCCATAACAGGGCATCCTGTTTTAGTAACGACTCTTCTTGCAAGTGACACAGAACCACTATTGTAAAAATTCTTCGTCTCACCATATTTTACAGCAAGTTGAGTGCATGTTGCCTTGCCTCCGTAGTCCTTTATTCTTTTCATGATTTCCAGACTACTCTCATTGAACACTTCCGAATCACCCAGAAGGCCAACCCAATCTTCAACCGTTAATGCCGGAGTATACTCTGTCGGCCACCACTCATCAGCTTTAGGACCTTCTGCCTCCTTATTCCAATAGCGAGAAATGAAGAATCCTACATCTATCGTAAGCGTGCGTAACTCAGGGTCAGTATAGCAAGTAGATGTAATCTGAGAATTCAGTAAATTTCTAAGTTCGTCGTCCTGCTGCAGTTCAGCACATATCTCATCATAGAATGCCACGAAGTTTCTGATGTTATCAGCATAGGCTCCCTTCTTAAAACGATAATCGCTTTCAAGTTCCGATGAGACAGCTTTTACTTCGCTTAATTTATAGATGTAATACTTATCCGGATAGCGCAGCCACAAATATGTCATTATCGCATTTTCATACTGATAATGCTGTGCTGCTCCATTTCCGTAGCGCTCTAATAATGTGTTGGATTTGTTTTTAAAGTTAGCAACTCTCTCGTATAAATCTTTACTCTCGTCATAGAGTTCGATATACATCGAGCGAACTTCTTCCGGAGCAATCTCCGCAAACTTGGTAATCATTCTTGCTGGGAAGTTATTAACAGACGCAAGTAAATTAGCAGTCTGTGCAAGTGCCTTTGTAAGCATCTGCGCAAAGTCATCTGAATTAACATCCCAATTCAACTGAAAGCATTGTACCGCTTCCCATTTGTATTTTTCGTTAGGCCACTGCTGCTGCACAAAACGCTTTTTGTACTCTACCAGTACCTCTTTTAGTCGAAATTTGTCAAACACTGTTTTTCACCGCCTTAACAATGATTTTCTGAGACTATTATAACTCTCTCCAGAGAAAATACCTAGCACCTGACGCTTCATTTCATCATTCGACAACAGCATCGAGAAGAAGTCTTGATTCTGCGATAATCTCCACTGAGAAAGTTGATTTTGAATGTAACATAATCCTATTGACTATCATACCATTTTTTAAGACATAGTAAAAGCTATGTTTATTTCACATGAAATCCAATGAACTCCTTTGCAAGTGCCGCATCGACTTCATCTGCAGAATATACCTTTCCTGCTTTAATGGAATCAACACCCTTCTGGAGTTCTGCATCAAGTTCTTCTCTGGTCATTGCACCAACAGCTAATGGCTTAGAAGAAGGAAGTTTCAATTCAAACGGCATACCCTTTTTCAGTACGATCTGGCTATAAAGCATCTGAATTGCACTGGATGGAGAAATGCCAAGCTGAGAAAGAATACTCTCAGCATTGTCCTTGAGATTCGTATCTATTCTTGCATAAACAGCGGATGTATTTGCCATAGTATCGCCTCCCTTTTCTTTATTATGTTCGCTTTTGCTTGCAATTGCAAGCATTTGCGCAAATTATTTTGTGACGTAACTTTGAATTTTATACGCCTCTTAAGGCAGAAAGGAATATTTATGGGATTTTTATCGGGGCTATTTCATTCCAGAGACAAGCCCACCAATAGCACCAATGGCAGCTCCTATCGTTTTCTCTTTGGTGGAAGCAACTCTGACAAAGCCGTCAATGAACGAAGTGCCATGCAAATGACTACAGTCTATGCCTGCGTCAGGATTCTTTCGGGGTCCATTGCAGGACTGCCGGTCCATGTTTATAAGTATACTGACTCCGGTAGTAAAGAAAAGGCAATCAAGCATCCTCTGTATCGACTGATTCA
>ENA-OPBZ01000318-OPBZ01000318.1-human-gut-metagenome-genome-assembly--contig:-NODE-318-length-27983-cov-3.138678_pt1 | contig 27983 bp, 25 predicted proteins | sample MGYA00241072_ERZ501459 | MGnify/ENA primary metagenome ERZ501459 (study PRJEB25962, sample SAMEA2042632) | human gut metagenome | biome: human gut; feature: human-associated habitat; material: faeces...
CCAAGTTCATTTTGTGGTGTGACCGGAATCAAACCAACTTATGGTACCGTTTCCCGTTACGGACTGATCGCATACGGTTCCTCTCTGGATCAGATCGGACCGATTGCAAAGGACGTGACCGACTGTGCCACAATTCTGGAGACAATTACTTCTTATGATAAGAAGGATTCCACATCGGTAAAACGAGAAGAAACCGATTTTACATCGGCACTGGTGGATGATGTAAAGGGAATGAAGATTGGTATTCCGCGTGACTATCTGGGCGAGGGACTGGACCCGGAAGTAAAGGAAGCCATTCTTGCAGCGGCAAAGACGTTAGAAGAAAAAGGCGCAATCGTAGAGGAATTTGATTTAAGTCTCGTAGAGTATGCGATTCCGGCTTATTATGTCATTGCGGCAGCTGAGGCAAGCTCCAATCTGGCACGTTTTGATGGAGTAAAATACGGATACCGCACAAAAGAGTACGAGGGACTGCACAATATGTACAAGAAGTCCCGCTCCGAAGGATTTGGACCGGAAGTAAAGCGCCGTATTATGCTTGGATCTTTCGTGTTAAGTTCCGGATATTATGATGCTTATTATCTGAAAGCACTCCGTACAAAAGCACTGATTAAAAAGGCATTTGACAGTGCATTTGCAAAATATGATATGATCCTGGCGCCGGCAGCACCGACGACAGCACCGAAGCTTGGAGCTTCCTTAAGTGATCCGATCAAAATGTATCTGGGCGACATTTATACGATTTCCGTCAACCTGGCAGGACTTCCGGGGATCAGTATTCCGGTTGGACGGGATGCGAAAGGACTTCCGGTTGGAATGCAGCTCATCGGAGACTGCTTCCAGGAGAAAAAGCTTTTTCAGGCAGCTTATACCTATGAGTGCCTGACAGAGAAAAAATGGGTATCTATGTACGACAAAACAGAAGCAGCCGGAAAGGGGGAAGCATAGATGTCAAAGCAGTATGAAACCGTAATCGGTCTGGAGGTTCACGTAGAACTTGCAACAAAGACAAAAATTTTCTGTGGATGCAGTACCGCATTCGGGGGCGCACCGAATACACATACCTGCCCGGTATGTACCGGTATGCCGGGCTCCCTTCCGGTATTAAATAAAAAAGTAGTAGAATATGCGATGGCAGTAGGACTTGCGACAAACTGTAAGATCACACAGGTGTGCAAATTCGACCGTAAGAATTATTTCTATCCGGATAACCCGCAGAACTATCAGATTTCACAGCTCTATCTGCCAATTGCGAGAGACGGCTATGTAGAGATTGAAGTCGGAGAGCAGAAGAAAAAAGTCCGGATCCATGAGATGCATATGGAAGAGGATGCCGGAAAGCTGATCCATGATGAGTGGGAGGACTGCTCTTTAGTAGATTATAACCGAAGTGGGGTTCCGCTGATCGAGATTGTATCGGAGCCGGATATGCGTTCGGCAGATGAAGTCATTGCTTATCTGGAAAAATTGCGTATGATCTGCCAGTATCTGGGAGCATCGGACTGTAAGCTTCAGGAAGGATCTATGCGAGCAGACGTCAATCTTTCGGTTCGTGAAGTAGGTGCTTCTGAGTTTGGAACACGTACTGAGATGAAGAACCTGAACTCCTTTAAAGCGATTACACATGCGATCGAAGGAGAGAGACAGAGACAGATCGAACTTATCGAAGAAGGAAAGAAAGTCATTCAGGAAACCAGAAGATGGGATGATAATAAAGAATATTCTTATGCAATGCGTTCCAAAGAGGATGCGCAGGATTATCGTTATTTCCCGGAACCGGATCTGGTGCCGATCGTGATCAGTGATGAATGGATCCAGAAGATCAAAGACCAACAGCCGGAGCTGAGAAGTGAAAAACTTGCACGTTATGAGAAAGATTATGATATTCCACGTTATGATGCGGAGATCATTACCGGAACGAAGAAGATGGCAGATCTCTTTGAGGCGACCTGTGCAATCTGCAACAAGCCGAAAAAGGTGTCCAACTGGCTGATGGTAGAAACCATGCGTCTGTTAAATGAAAACGGACAGGAGCCGGCAGATATTAAATTTTCACCGGAGAACCTTGCAAAACTGATCGAACTTGCAGACGCGGGAACCATCAACAGTTCTGTAGCAAAAGAGGTATTTGAAAAGGTATTTGCAGAGGATGTGGATCCGGAAAAATATGTAGAGGATCACGGACTGAAGACCGTCAACGATGAAGGTGCACTCCGCACACTTGCGGAAGAAGTGATTGCAAAGAATCCAAAGGCAGTGGAAGATTTCAAGGGTGGAAAAGAAAAAGCACTTGGCGCACTGGTTGGACAGATCATGAAGGCAATGAAAGGAAAAGCAAATCCGGGTATGGTTAATGAACTGCTCAGAGAAATGCTGAAATAAAAATCAGACTGACAGAAATCCTTTGCGGAATAAATAAGAAAAACGAGTAAATGTCATGTGAAAAGACATTTGCTCGTTTTTTATTACATATACTGTATCTGCTCTTTCGCCGGTTCCGATGCCGGATTTTCAAAGAATTTCTCTTTTTCCGTCACTTCCAGTACTTCTCCATGATCCATGAAGATCACCTGATCGGCAATTCTCTTTGCCTGAGCCAGATTATGTGTGACGATGACGAAAGTATACTGGTCTTTCAACTCCAAAAGCGTTTCTTCGATTGCAATTGTATTCTTCATATCCAGTGCGGAGCACGGCTCGTCAAGGAGCAGGATCTCCGGACCGGCACAGAGGCTTCGTGCGATAGCAAGACGCTGCTTCTGACCGCCGGATAATTTGAGGGCGGATTTTTTCAGTTGATCTTTGACCTCATCGTAGAGTTTTGCTTTCTGCAGAGACTCTGTAATTTTCTCAGCAATCTCTTTCTTATTACGGACACCGTGGTATTTCAGTACATAAGACAGATTCTTTTCGATACTGTGCGGGAAAGCGATCGGCTGTTGGAAAACCATGCCAACACGCCTTCTGAGTTTTTCTTTCGGAAGAGATTTGATGTCGGTTCCTTCTAAAGTAATTGTTCCTGAGAGATAGCCGCCTTCTTCTTCTACCATCCGGTTCAGGGTTTTCAGAAAAGTTGTTTTTCCGCAGCCGGACTGACCAACGATGGCTGTAATCTGTCCTTTCGGGATCGTCAGGCTGATTCCGTGAAGAATTTCGTGTTTTCCAAATCCACATTTTAGATTTTCTATATTCAGCATATCAGTTGTCCTTTCGTAGATAGGTGATAAATTTACATATTAACTGGATGATGAGCAGGAAGAGCATCAGTACAAATGCGGTTCCATAAGCATAATCCAGAGAAAATCCGTTGTTCACAAGGATATACAGGTGATATGGAAGTGACATGAACGGATCGGAGAGAGAATGCGGAACATCTGCCTGCATGACAGCTCCGGTGTATAAAATCGGTGCAACGGCACCCATGCCGTATGCCATTCCAAGCGCAACGGTTCCGAGAAGCTCTACAAAGCAGACCGGAAGGATCAGTTTCCGGAGGGCATACTCACGGGAAAGTCCGAGACTTAGGGAGTTCTTCATATATTCACGCCCCTTCTCTTCCAGAATCTTTTCTGCTCGGATTGCAACAAAAGGAATGATCATTGCTGCAACACACAGTGCCGAACACAGAAGGCTGCGGTTAAGTCCAAAACGGTAGATCAGAAGCGTATATCCAACCAGCCCGAACAGGATCGAAGGGATTCCGGAAAGTCCGGTGATCGCCATATTTACAAGGACGGAAAATCGTTTTCCGGTGCTGTAAAATACAAGATAAATGGCAGCGCCGATACCAAGGATACCGCCGATCAGTGCAGAAAGTGCGCCAAGGTAAATGGAACCCATCAGTGCAGGATAGATACCGCCTGCAGTTCCAAGTGGAACACCGGCAGGCTTATCCAGAAGGAAGGACAGGCTAAATACTTTTTTCCCTTTCCAGAAGACATAAAGGAAAAGGAAGAGTGTAACAACGATCACGCAAAGTCCGAGTATACTGAGAATCAGGCGTGTGAAAAATTTCTGCAGTTTAGTTCTCATGGGTGGCAAGCCTCCTTTTCAGAAGATAGCTGATACCGAGTACGATGAAAAGAATCACAAGCAGCACAGCATTTGCAACGTAAAGTACGGAGAGGTGAAGGCTTCCGTATTCAATACTTCCCATTTCCAGTGCGGTGAGGGCAGGAAGTGTCTGACCACGTCCAAGGAGTTTGGGATAAATCGGGGAATTACCGATTACCATCATGACGGCCATTGTCTCGCCAAGTGCGCGGCCGAATGCCATCATTGCACCTGCAATGATTCCCGGCCGGATTGCCGGAAGAATAAAATGCAGCAGGGTAAATTCTCTGGAGAATCCAAGTGTGATCGCACTGAACTCGTAAGTCTTTCGTGCAGTCTGTAAAGATTCATGACAGGTGGAAATAACGAATGGTAAAAGCATGATCCCCAGCACGATCCCGGCTGCCAGGATACATTGACCGGCTGCCATATGGAGGTGGGTGGCAAAGGCTTTTACAAGAACTGTAAGTCCGATAAATCCGAAGATGACGGACGGGATTCCTGCAACCAGATCGATGAACGCAAGGAATATGGATGCCACCTTTTTCGGAAGGTAATAGTCCAGAAAGCAGGCACAGGCAATGCCGAAGATGAGTGCGAGGACAACTGCGATCGCTGAGACATAAAGGGTACCGGCAATCGCAGGTAAAAGTCCGTACTGCGGTTTCTGACTGACAGGGCGCCATTCAGTGGTAGGCAGGAACATTTTGATTCCAAGCTGTGAAATGGCAGGAATACTTTCCTTCACAATGTGGATCATCATGACTGCCATCAGTGCCGTTACGAGAAAGGCAGCCAGATAAATGATTCCTTTGCTGAATTTATCTGAAAGTTTCTTAAACATAGTAAATCCTTTCTAGGTATGATGCAGGACAGACAGCGCTGTCCGGATACAAATCAAAATTGACCCCTGGGATTAACCAGCGACATATAGCAAGAAAAAGGGGTGTGTCTTTGCACACCCCTTCAATATCGGAAGATTATTTCATAGGAATGAATCCCATATCTTCTACAGTTTTCTGTCCTTCATCACCAAGAACGTAATCAATGAAAGCCTGCTGTACATCTGTCGGATCACCAGAACCTACAAGAAGAAGTGGTCTCTGGATGATGTAAGATCCATCAAGAATGTTTTCTTTTGTTGCGGCAACACCGTTTACTTTCAGTGGAGTTACTTTTCCTTCATTCTGGTTAGCAACACCAAATGAAGCATATCCGATTGCGTACTGGTTATCAATGATATCCTGAACAAGTTCACCCATAGAAGAAGCCTGGATCGCATCCGCTTTTACTTCTGTGTCACCCATGATATTCTTCTGGAATACTTCGTGAGCTCCACCGTTGATATCACGTGTAATAACAACAACTTCTTCGTCAGGAAGAGATGAGTCAAGATCTTTCCATGTAGCATATTCGCCGGAGAAAAGTCCTACGATCTGTTCCGTTGTAAGGTTATCAAGAACATCATTTACCGGATTAGCCGGGTTTACTGCGATCGTCAGAGCATCGATACCAACCTGGTATTCTTTTTCATCTTTGATTGCTTCTTTTTCTTCATCCTTTACGCTTCTTGCAACCATACCAAATGTTGCAGTTCCATCGATAACGGCTTTGGTTCCCTGTCCGGATCCGCCTGCTGAAACGTAGATTGCGATATCTTCTTTTGGAAGAGATGAATCATATGCATCCCATGTTCCATAAGTATCAAAGAAAGTAGTAGCCATAGAAGTGATAACCGGTGCTAAAGTAGAAGATCCGTTAAATAAGATCTGGTTACTTTCTGTATCGGCAGAAGCTTCTGTCTTTGCACCCTCTTCTTTTTTGCTGTCAGCAGAATCTGACTTGCTGCTTCCGCATCCTACTGCCATAGATGATACCATAGCAAGTGTAAGAGCGATTGATAAAAATCTCTTTTTCATTGTATGTATTCCTCCCTGAATAAAATTTACATATCCAAAATATAAATTTAACATTCTTTTAATAAAATGTATGTTGCATGGACAACATTTTTTATAGATAATCTACATGAATGATATAGAATATATCTATACACTAAATATATATGGAAGGAATGGGAAAGCCATGCTATACTGTACATACGAATATGTGTTTGGTTTTTATTCTACGGGAACTTCCTGTGAAATAAAAGGTATTGCGTGCCATAGGTGCACATTTTTTAAATTATGGAGGAATTCATGACGGAAGAAATTAAAAAGCTGATCATTTATACAAGAAAAATGAAGAAAAGGGAGCCGTTGTACCGGGACTACCCGGAGGAGTTCCGGGAAGAAATCCGGGGATATCTGGAAAGCAACCATATTTCCAGACTCTATGCACATCAGGTTGAGATGTTTGAGAAGGTCAGAGCCGGGGAAAATGTGGTTATTACGACTTCGACGGCAAGTGGAAAGACGCTTGCCTTTCTGCTCCCGGTATTGCAGGAAATTCTGGAAGACCCGCTGACACGTGCGATTTTTATTTACCCGACCAAGGCACTGGCAAGTGACCAGTACCGCGCGATGCAGTCGATTTTGAAATTTTTCGGAGAGGGAAGAGTTTCAGCAGGCGTGTACGATGGAGATACCAAACCTGCCGAGCGGACAAGGATCCGCAAGAGTGCAAATATTATCCTGACCAATCCGGAGATGCTGAACTCAGCATTCCTTCCGAATCACAGCAATTACGGGTTTGACGCGATTTTTGCAAATTTACGATATGTAGTGATCGATGAGCTTCATTCTTACCGCGGTGCTTTCGGAGCACATCTGGCAAATATTTTCCGGAGAATGCACCGGATTTGCCGGTATTACCATTCGAATCCGCATTTTCTGTGCAGTTCCGCGACGATCGCCAATCCGGTAGAGCTTGCCGAAAAGATCTGTGGAAGCGGATTTACGCTGATTGACCGGGATGGATCGCCGGCACCGGAGAAGGAATACTGTATTATCCAGCCGCCGGAGATCAAGGGGAATAATGACAAAGTATACGGAAGGATTGCGGCGTCAACCGTAGCAGCCGGACTGATACCGGAGCTGGTGGAAGAGGATCATCATTTTATCACCTTTGGACGATCCAGAAGAAATGTAGAAGTTATTCTAAAAGAAGCAAAGGATAAATTAGATGCTGCCGGATTTCTTGGAATGGCGCGGGTGGGCGGCAAGAATCCGGCAGATCTGATCGCAGGATACCGTGGCGGTTATACCCCGCTGGAGCGAAAAGAGATTGAGCGGAAGATGACGGAGGGAGAACTGACCGGGCTGGTATCGACGAATGCACTGGAGCTTGGGATCGACATCGGAAAGCTGGATGCAACTGTGATCGTCGGTTATCCGGGGACAAGGGCGTCCTTCTGGCAACAGAGTGGACGTGCCGGACGAAGCGGCAGTGCCTGTGTCAATTATCTGATCCTGGAAAATGAACCGTTTGATCAGTACATTGCCATCGATCCGGAATGGCTGTTCTCAAGAGAAAGTGAAAATGCGATCGTGGATCCGGACAATCTTCTGATCGAGCTTGCTGCGCTTTTTCCGGATCTTGGAGAAATGATCCCGGTACTTTTAAGCGCCGGAGAAGTAAAAAGCCTTGCCGGAAGATTTGCCTGGGCGGGACCTGCATTTCCGGCAGGGGATTACAGCCTGCGTAATATGGACAAGACCAGGTTCAAGCTGCTTGCGCAGGAGGACGGACATGAGATCACGGAGATGGACGAATCCCAGGCATACCATGAGATCCATCCGGGTGCTGTATATATGCATGATGGTGCATCCTATGAGATCACGAAGATGGATCTGGTCAGCCGGACAGCTTACGCCATTCCGTTTACAGGGGATTATTATACGGTACCGGCAGGACAGGAAGAGACGCGTATCCTGCATGTATTTCAGGAGGATGCTTACCAGAGGACGGAAATCCGTTTTGGAGATATCAATGTAAACGAAATCATTGCCATGTACAAGAAACTGCAGTTCCATAACCATCAGAATCTGGGCTATGTGACGCTGACACAGCCGCTTCAGAAGGATTATGGCACGGAAAGCACCTGGCTTACAATGCCGGAGAATGTTGTCAGAGTCTACCGGAGTCTTCTTTTGCCAAATCGGATGGGAGAGCTGGTGCTGAACAATCATTTTGACGGAATGCAGTATGCGATCAAGAATGCAGTAATGATGGTGACGATGACGGAACGGGATGATATCGATGTGACCATGTCCAACAATGCGACCATTCCGGATGAGTTCCGGGATGAAAAGGTGTCCCTTTTCATTTATGACAAATATGAGGGCGGACTTGGTTATTCGGAGAAGATCTATGATCTGATCCCGGAAATTCTGGAAAGTGCGATTAAAATGGTCAGCGGCTGTCCGTGTGAGGATGGCTGTCCGGCATGCGTAGGTGACTACAATCTGGATAAGAAGACGGTTCTGTGGGGACTTGATAATCTTCTGGAAGAGAGCGAACCGCCGGTTTATCTGAAGAAAAATATCAAAGAGCCACAGCCTGTGATCCGGAAAGAATTTTCTTTCTTCAATCTGCCGGATGAGTGGGAGAAGGTCTGTTATGCCGTGGTCAAAAATGGCGAGGCAGGAGGGCAGTTCCTGAAGACCATTAAAAAAGTCAGTACAGAAGGACACAAGCTGATCCTGACGATGGAAAATGAATTTTATGCAAAATGGCTGATGGAGCCGGATAACCTCCAAAGTCTGACCAATACCTTGCGGTATCATGTGATCTGTCCGGCGGATATGCAGATCCGGGTACGGTATGAAGCGAAAATGGATGAGCAGGAGAAAAAAGAACGACAGAAGAAGAGAGACCGTTTGCAAAGGCGATATGATGAACAGCTTGGAAATGAATAATATAGAAGAAATAAAAACTTTAAATCCTTACCAGCAGGAGGCGGTGCTGGATGAAAGCCCGGCATGTCTGGTAAATGCAAATGTAGGGAGCGGAAAGACAACAGTGCTGATCGAGAAAGTGCGGCATCTGCATGAGAAAAAGCAGGTTTCGTATGAGAAAATGGCAGTGCTTACCTTTACCAACAAGGCGGCAGATGAGATCGCAGAACGTCTATCCAGAAAAGAAGCAGAGCTTACGGAAGAAGAACTGTGGGGATTTGGAACCTTTCACAGTGTTGCCTTAAGGATTCTGCGAAGATTTCTTCCGGAAAAGGCAGAAGACGGAACAAAATTGGAAGAATGGAACCGGGAATTTACCGTTATCACACCGGAAGATGAAATGGAAATGGTGCTTGCCATCGCAAAAGAAGGCGGTTATAAGATCAAATACCAGAACCGTCTGAAAAAGCGGATGGAAGAGGATTACGCGGTATATCGGAAAGGAAGAACACAGGGAAAATACAAAGATGATCTGTTTCAAATCTTTCCGCTTCTTGAGAAGGCAAAAAGACAGCAGAATAAAATGTCCTTTGCAGATCTTCTGGAAGAAGGAACGCAGGTGGCAAAAGAGCAGGAAGAGGTGCTGGATCTTAAGTGGATCATTGTCGATGAGGTACAGGACAGTGACGAAAAACAGCTGAAATTTCTGGAGGCGTTAAAAGGCACACAGACCCACTTTTTTGCGGTGGGGGATCCGAATCAGGTGATCTACAGCTGGAGAGGAACCGGACCGAATATGTTCTTCCTGATCAAGCACAGATTTGGCGCAAAAGAACTGACTCTGCCGGTTAACTACCGGTCCGATGAAGTGATCCTGGAAGCGGCGAATCGGTTTCTTCAGTTTGGAGGAAAGATTGAGGGAAGTGGCGAAAGAGGGGAGAAGATTCTGGTAAGGAATCATTATAATCCATTTATCGAGGCAGAGTATCTGACAGAGCGGATCCGTGAGCTTCATGAGCAGGGACTTCCTTACCGGGAGATTGCGGTTTTCTACCGGGTGCAGAAGCAGGCAGAGATTCTGGAAAAAGTATTTGAAAGAGCAGAACTTTCTTATGTTCTTCCGGCAAAACAGAAAGAGGACGAGGATCCGGTTCCGGAAAGACCTCATATGATCCGGGAGCATGTTGCAGAAGGGAAGCTGAATGCGGTTTCAGGCGAACATACGATGGAAAAAGCGGCAGATACAGAACGACAGACGGAGGAAGAAGACGCAGTTCATCTTATGACACTGCACGCCTCAAAAGGTCTGGAATTTGATTATGTATTCATCATCGGAATGAATCAGGGACTGATCCCGCTTCGCTGCAAAAGCATAGAACAGGAAGAAGAGGAGCGCCGTCTGTTCTTCGTAGGACTGACCCGTGCAAGGAAGAATCTGGAACTTTCCTATTATACAAATCCGACGATCCCGGGGACATATGAGACACCAAGCAATTATCTGCGGATGCTGCCGGAGGAGCTGCTCGACTGGGAAGAAAAGCCGGGAAGTGAGTTGCGGAAAGCGAATCTGCAGAAACTGCGGAAAGATACGCGGGAGCTGATCAGGGAGAAAAAGCAGGAGGAAGAAGAACAGAAAGAAACATGGAAGCCAGAGCGAAAAGGCAGACATCCGAAGTACGGGGAAGGGAAGATTATTTCTGAGGACGAAATGATGATCGAACTGGAATTTCCGGGATATGGAAAAAAACAATTTCTGAAAGCATTTGGCGAAGTGGAAGTTTTGAAAGGCTTATAGAAAATGGCAATACAAATTGTTTGCTGAAAGAATTTATCAATAAAATATTTTTTCATGAAAGGGCATATGGAAGTGAATTTTTTTTCACCTCTATATGCCTTTTAAAAGAAAAGTGAATATTTATTCATAGAATTATCGCGATAATTTTATTATAATTTCAATAAATTTTATGAATATTTTATTTATTTCTAAGGAGGTAGCAATATGGATGCTATGAAAATCGCCAACAGTAGCCCGATGTGGATCGCCTGTGGAATCCCGGTAATACTCGTTATCGCACAGGCCCTGATCTTTGCAAAAAAATCTTATTCGGCAGGAAAGAAGATCGGACTTACAGAAAAGCAGATGAAGAACGCAATCAAGAGCAGCGCGATCACTTCCATTGGACCATCTATTGTAATCTTAAGTGGAATGCTTTCCCTTCTGATCACTGTTGGAGGACCGATGGCGTGGATGAGACTTTCCCTGATCGGTTCCGTTATGTTTGAATCTATCGCAGCAGGTTTTGGTACTGCATCAGTTGGTGTACAGCTTGGAGCAGATACACTGACACCACTGGCACTTGATATGGCAGTATGGACCATGATCCTTGGATCGATCGGATGGATCATCTTTGCAACTATTTCTGCAAGCCGTATGGACAAGGTACAGCACAAAATTTCAGGTGGAGATCCGGCAAAACTGATGGCAATTTCAAGTGCGGCTATCATTGGTGCATTTAGTTCAATGTCATCTTCTCATCTGATCAAGCTGAATAAAAACTCAGTTGCCTGCGTACTTGGAGCTGTATTTATGGCAATACTTTTAACCATTTCAGAAAAAAAGAATATCAAGTGGCTGAAAGAATGGAATCTTACGATTTCAATTCTGGCAGCAATGATCATCACAGCTGTGATTTAAAGGAGGAGCGAACATGGAAAAAAAAGATTTTTATGAAGGCGAATATATGCCGCAGATGCATAAGATTGGTAAACTTACCGGATTGCTTGGAGCTGTATTATCTTTCCTGCCGGCACTTGTACTGGCAGTTGTGTACGGACTTCTTCCAAAACCTGCTGCACTTGCCACCGCATTTATTTCTGCAGCAAGTGCATTTGGATTTCTCTGGGTTGTAGAACCGATTTCTTACTTTACCGTACTTGGTCCGGTAGGTACATACATGGCATTTTTGTCAGGAAATATTTCCAATATGCGAGTTCCTTGTGCCGGTATGGCTCAGGTCGCAGCTGACGTTGAACCAGGAACAGAAAAAGGTTCGATCGTTTCAGTAATCGGTATGGCGACATCCATCGTCATCAACGTATCTGTGCTGACGATCGGAGTTATCCTCGGGAGCTCTGTACTTTCAGCAATGCCGGCAAGTGTGATAGAGGCATTGAATTATCTGCTTCCGGCACTGTTTGGTGCCTTGCTTATGCAGTTTGGACTGAAAAGAATCAAATTTGCAGGTGGTATGCTTGCATTTGCAATTCTCATCGGTATTGCAATTAACGCAGGTCTTTTCAACTGGCTTCCGGGAGCAGCAAACTATCTGACAACTCTTGCAAGTGTATTTGTAGCAATCGGTGTAACACTTGCAACTTATGGAAAGAAAAAAGAAGCCGGAAAGTAAGAATAGTGTATAATTGGATGGAAAAGGAGAGGTAGATATGACGAAAAAAGAGATGCTTGGGCAGATGGAGGAACTTAGGTCTACCTGCGTGGACATCTGCACTAATTTATGGAATAATCCTGAGAGTGGCGGGAATGAGCAGAAGTCAGCGGATATGATCCGTGAGCTTCTTCATCATGAAGGATTTGTGATTGTAAATGAAGAACATCTTCCACATGCGTTTTATGCAGAATATGGAAGTGGCAAACCGGTGATCGCTGTTCTTGGAGAATATGATGCGCTTCCTGGACTTTCCCAGAAATGCCAGATCACGAAAGAGCCGGTAACACCGGGAGCAGCAGGACATGGATGTGGACATAACCTTCTGGGCGCAGGGGCTGTGACAGGAGCGATCATGATCAAACGGTTTCTTGAGCAGGAAGGAATTCCGGGAACCTTAAGATTCTATGGATGCCCGGAAGAAGAATTGCTAAGTGGAAAAGTAAAAATGGCATATTATCATATGTTTGACGGATGCGATATGGCACTGAGCTGGCACCCGATGTCTGCAAACATGATTTATGATGAAGGATATCTGGCGAGTGCATCTGCGAAGTTTTATTTCAAAGGAAAAACTTCACATGCAGCATTTGCGCCGGAAAGAGGTCGGAGTGCGCTTGACGCAGTGGAACTTATGAGTGTAGGCGCCAACTATTTAAGAGAGCATGTAGTTGACAAGGCAAGAATCCACTATACTACAGACAGTGGCGGATTTTCACCGAATATCGTGCCGGATAAAGCAAGTGCATGGTATTTTACAAGGGCTCCGCACATCAGCGATGTAAAAGACATTCTCCGCAGACTGACACTTGTGGCAAAAGGTGCTGCAATGATGACAGAGACGGAGGTTGAGACCAAAATTGAATATGGCTGCTGTGATATGGTCAGCGAAAAATCATTTGCAGATCTGACATGGAAGAATCTGCAGGAGGTCGGAACACCAACTTATACGGAAGAGGAAATGGAATTTGCAAGACAGTTGCAGGCTACCGTTGATCCGGCTATCAAAGACAGAGATCAGAGAATGTATGAAGCAAAAGAAAAGGCATTAGCAGATGGTGTTGTTTCCAGAAATGCCTGGGAAAAAGCACCGCTTACTGCTTCTTCAGACAGTGGAGATGTGAGCCAGATGATGCCGATGAACCTCTTTACTGCAGTTTGCTGGCCGGTTGGTGTTGCACCGCATACCTGGCAGAGCTGTGCATCTGCCGGAAGCACGATCGGACAGAAAGGTGCATTTTACGCAGCAAAAGTCATTGCAGCAACAGCATATGACCTGTATACACAGCCGGAACTGCGAAAAGAAATTCAGGACGAATTCGATGCGCAGGACAGAGAACCATATGCACCGATGTATGACGGTGAATAAAAACAAGAAAAAGTAAAGAAAAAAGATCCCGGAGCCGTGAGGTTTCCGGGATTTTTATGAGGAAAAAAAGTAAGTGTGTGACTGGATTTGACAAGAATTTTCATGAATGTTACACTGAGAAAATAGGAGAAAAACAGACTGTGTGAGGGGGATAAGTGCAGTCAGGCAGGAGACAGAAATGGGTATCGCAATACAAGAATTATTATCGCAGGAATATTTTAAGGATTTTTACGTTCTGGCGGGGGCAAAGGGACTGCACCGTGAGATCCAGGGGATCACAGTTATGGAGGCACCGGATGCATTTCACTGGACAAAAGGGAAGGAACTGGTACTTTCATCAGGGTACGTTATTGCAAAGGAACCAGATTGTATTGAAAAAGCATTCCGGGAGGGAAGTATCCAGAAATCAGCGGGAATGATGATCAAAAGAGAACGATATCTGGAGAAAATACCGGAGGAAATACTGGAGCTTTTTGATCAGTATGAGGTGCCCCTTATCTCCATGCCATTTTCAGCACCATGGATGGAAGTGATGAGCCAGATTAATACTGCTGTGCTGAACCGGACCATACGCAGGCTGCGGATCAATACCAGTCATATGACATTTCAGATGTCGAATTTTTCATATAAAGAGCAGAAGATCAAGCGGATCTTGCAAGCGATGGAGGCTGAGATGGGTTTCCCGGCATTTTTATATGATTTTGTAGAAGAAGAGGCGTATTACAGTTCGATGAATTTTCAGAAGATAGCAAAAGGATTCGGACTTGAAACAGAGGATTTCTGGGAGCCGTCAATGCCGTATACCCGGCATACGCTTTGTGATTACATGGACATGGTGAGATACCGTCTTGTGAATCAGAGTCACCAGGAGGGACCGAGAATCAGCTGGATACGGGTCCCGATTTCTGTAAATGGAAGTGTACAGGCGTATTTTGCCGTGATGGAAGCGCGGGAATTCCTGGATTATTATGATGAGTACAGTATCCGGATTGCCTATCTGATGCTGCAGGGATTATATGAGCAGATCGTAGCGGCACAGAACATGGGAAATATCGGATTTGAGAATTTTGTGTTATACGCTTTGAGTGCAACGGAAGATGATACACAGAAGATGATGTTTCAGGCGAATGTACAGGGAATTTCCATGAGTACAAAATACAGGTATGTATTGTTTCGGCGCGCGGACAATCAGGAAGAACTTCCAAACCGGAGAAAAGAGATCCTTGAGGCTTACAGGAAAAGCAGTCTGATCAAATATGCCAGAATCGCAATGATCGGAGAAAATGTGGGAATTCTTTTTTTGGAGGACAGAGAAGAAGACTGGGAGAAAGGTCATATCCTTGCACTTCTGGAAGAATTCCGGAGAAGAGTTCTGAAGAGCTGTCCGGAGACGTCACTGGAATTTGGTTATTCACTGGATGCCGCTTCTCTTGGACGTATCCGTCAGAGCATAGAGAAATGCCAGAAAGCACTGAATATGGGGAAAATGATTTATCCAAGCCTTTTTGCATGGGAGTATTCTCAGCTTGGTGCACTTGCATGGCTGGATATTCCGGAAGAAGAGCTTACTCATATGCTCTCGGCTTACAGTGTACTCCTGAAAGATGAAAAGAATATCGAGCTTTTAAAGACTTTAAAAGTATATCTGGAAAATAATATGAACTACAGCGCAACAGCTGAAAAATTATATGTACATATCAATACGATCAGGAAGAGGATCGACAAGGTAAACGAACTTCTGCAGATTGACTGGAGCGATAATATTGCACGGATGAATGCAGAGCTTTTACTGCGCTTTTTGAATCTGGAAGAAAAAATTTAACGTTTCCTTGAACAAGAATTGATGATTTTCAGGGCAAAAGATGATACAATATATATTGTGTGAAAAAAAAGACAAAAAGGGAGATGCCTATGCCAAAGAAACAGAAGGCAAAGATAAAGCAGAAAAATAAGTGCCCTGAAAAGCTGATCCGGACAGAGGCTGCAAAAGAGATTGCAGAGATAGACCGTTCGCTTCAGGATCAGAAGTATCAGCTCAGATGCAGAGCTGCAATCGATCTTCTTACAGCAAAGTTGAATATGATAAATGCAGATCTTTCGCGCAAGAAACGCCATGTTGTGATCAACCAGATCAGCAGCAGAGTGAAGACGGCAGAGAGTATTTATACAAAACTGATCCGGAAAGGTCTGGAGCCGGATTTTGACACGGCAAGAGCAGAACTGAAGGATTTGATCGGAATCCGCGTGGTCTGTCCATTTGAAGATGAAGTGTACGAGGTCGCAGACCGTCTGAAAGCGCAGGGAGATGTACAGATCATCCGTGAGAAAGATTATATTAAGAATCCCAAAAAGAACGGATACAAGAGTCTTCACATGATCGTGGAGGTCCCAATTTATTCATCCAAAGGACCACTGAAGGAAAAGGTGGAGATCCAACTCCGTACGGTGGCAATGGATTACTGGTCTGTGCTTGAGTACCAGATATTTTATAAGAAGACAGAGAATGAAGAGGTTGCAAAGGAATTAAAAACCTATGCAGATGAAATTTCTGAGCTGGATGCAAAAATGCTGAAACTCAGGGATAAGATTGAAAAAATGTAGTAGAAACACAGGGAAAGAATGTGCGAAGGCGCATTCTTTTTTTGATACAATCAGGAAATCGATTGCATAGGCATTCCAGTTAGGTTATAATCTAGTACAGTATGGACAGATAAATTACAGAATGGATATGAGGAAATACCATGAAAATGATCAAGACAGATAAACTTGTATTTGAATATGCAAAGCGTGACGAAGAAGGTAATATTATAGGGAAAAGCCGCGCTATTGATGAGGTATCGCTGGATATCGAGCCGGGACAGTTTATTGCGATCCTGGGGCATAATGGCTCTGGGAAGTCTACACTTGCAAAGCATATGAATGCCCTGCTGGTTCCGTCTGACGGAACCATGTGGGTAGACGGAATGGACACGAAGGAAGATGAACATCTGTGGGATGTACGTCAGAGCGCCGGAATGGTATTCCAGAATCCGGATAATCAGATCATAGGAACGGTCGTTGAGGAAGACGTGGGATTTGGTCCGGAGAACCTGGGTGTGCCGACAGAGGAGATCTGGCAGAGAGTGGAAGATAGCCTGAAAGCGGTTGGGATGATTGAATACCGTCACCATTCACCGAATAAATTGTCCGGGGGGCAAAAGCAAAGGGTTGCGATCGCCGGTGTCATGGCAATGCGTCCAAAGTGTATTGTACTGGATGAGCCAACTGCGATGCTGGATCCGAATGGAAGAAAAGAAGTACTTCGAAGTGTGATGGAGCTGAGAAAAAGAGAACACATTACAGTGATTCTGATCACCCATTATATGGAAGAGGTTGTAGATGCAGACCACGTATTCGTAATGGATCACGGTCATGTGGTAATGCAGGGAACACCGAGAGAAATCTTTTCACAGGTGGATACTTTAAAGCACTACAGACTGGATGTGCCGCAGGTGACGATCCTTGCTGATGAACTGAGAAAAAGAGGACTTGATATTCCGGCGGGAGTTTTGAAGAAGGAAGAATTGGTGGAGATATTATGTCGATTAAATTAGAACATATCAATTATGTATACAGTGAAGGAACTGCATATGAAAAGCATGCGCTGAAGGATGTATCCCTGGAAATCCCACACGGTGAATTTGTCGGGATCATTGGTCACACCGGCTCCGGTAAATCGACACTGATCCAGCACCTGAACGGACTGATCAAGGCGACAAGCGGAGCACTTTATTACAACGGAGAGAATATTTACGGAGAAAACTATAACTTACGTGAGCTGCGAAATCAGGTCGGGCTGGTCTTTCAGTATCCGGAGCATCAGCTTTTTGAGGTCAATGTACTTCAGGATGTCTGTTTTGGACCGAAGAATCAGGGACTTTCACCGGAAGAATGTGAAAAGCGGGCAAGAGAGGCGTTGCAGCTTGTTGGTCTCAAAGAAAAATATTTCGATCATTCCCCGTTTGATCTGTCAGGCGGGCAGAAAAGACGTGCAGCGATCGCAGGTGTACTGGCAATGCGTCCGAAGGTACTGGTTCTGGATGAACCGACTGCAGGACTGGATCCGAAGGGAAGAGATGAGATCCTGGATCAGATTGTCTATCTGCACGAAAAAGCAGACATGACTGTCATTCTAGTTTCCCACAGTATGGAAGATATTGCAAAATATGTGGATCGTATTATTGTGATGAATAAAGGCAGCGTCATGTTTAATGATGTGCCAAAGAAAGTGTTTGCACACTACAAAGAACTGGAGAGTGTGGGACTTGCAGCACCACAGGTAACGTACATCATGCATGCGCTGAAGGAAAAGGGAATGGATGTTCCGACAGATGCAACCACGATAGAAGAAGCAGCGGATGGCATTATGAAAGCACTGAAGAAGGAGAGGGCAGCCAAATGATTCGAGACATAACGATTGGACAATATTATCCGGCTGACAGCCGTATCCATAAGCTGGATCCGCGTGTGAAGATTGTATGCACACTGCTGTATCTGATTTCTCTTTTTACATTTAAAAGTATTTTGGGATATGTACTTGCGACTGTGTTCTTGTTTGGATGCATTAAGCTGGCGAAGGTACCGTTTAAATTCATTGTCAGAGGACTGAAGCCAATTATCATTCTGCTTCTGATCACAGTATGTTTCAACTTATTTCTGACACCGGGCGGAAAGACACTGGTCCATGTGGGCTTTATCAAGATCACGGAGTACGGCTTAAGCACAGCGGTTTATATGGCGATCCGGCTGATCTATCTGATTATGGGATCCTCACTTATGACACTGACAACTACACCGAATTCACTGACAGATGGTCTGGAGAAGCTTCTTCACCCATTGAATAAGCTCCATGTACCGGTACATGAGATTTCGATGATGATGTCGATCGCACTTCGTTTTATTCCGATCCTTCTGGAGGAAACGGATAAGATCATGAAGGCACAGATTGCCAGAGGTGCGGATATGGAAAGTGGAAATCTGATCCAGAAGGCAAAGGCAATGATTCCGATCCTGGTTCCGCTCTTTGTATCCGCATTCCGCCGTGCCAATGATCTTGCAATGGCAATGGAAGCAAGATGTTATCGCGGTGGCAATGGCAGAACCAAGATGAAACCTCTGATTTATAAGAGTGCTGACCACATGGCATACCTGATTACGATCCTGTATGTTGTGATCACATTTGTTGTTGGAAGATATGTTCCATTCAAGCTGTGGATCTTTTAAGGAGTCATAAGATGAGAAGAATCAGATTAACAGTGGCTTATGATGGAACAAATTATTGTGGCTGGCAGATCCAGCCAAATGGAATTACGATCGAGGAAGTGCTGAATAAGGCAATCTGTAAGCTCACCGGAGAAGAGATTCAGGTGATAGGGGCGAGTCGGACGGATTCCGGGGTTCATGCAAGAGGAAATATTGCTGTGTTTGACACGGAAAGCAGGATACCGGCAGAACGTTTTTCTTATGCCCTGAATCAGCGTCTTCCGAAAGATATTGTAGTTGTAAAATCAGATGAGGTGGATCTTAACTGGCATCCACGTTATCAGGATACTCTGAAAACCTATGAATATCATATCATCAATACGAAAGTGCCGATTCCGACAGAGAGGCTTTATAATTACTTTGTAAGTTTTGACCTGGACGTGGGGCAGATGAGACGCGGAGCGGCTTATCTGGTAGGAGAACACGATTTTGCACCATTTTGCTGTATCCGTACTAATGCAAAGACAACGGTGCGGACAATCACGGATTTGCAGATTCTGCAAAGTGGAGAGCATATTACGATCCGGATCACGGGAAATGGATTTTTGTATAACATGGTGCGCATCATAGCCGGGGTACTGGTGCGTGTCGGAAGAGGATTTTACGAACCGGAAAAGGTAAAGGAACTTTTGGAAGGCGGAGAAAGAACCAGGGAAGCGGTCACGGCACCGCCGCAGGGACTCTGCCTGATGGAAATCAGCTATCAGAATGAAGAATAGTGCATGAGTCTGCTTTTTAGGCAGGCTCATTTTTTTAACAGGAAATTCCGAATAGAAGGTACTACATATCGGAGAAATTTTACAATAGAAAAACTCTATAGAGAAGTCGGTCTATCCGGATAAACAATAAGTAAAACAGGCAGTTTTATTGAAGAAATATTATGAAAATGTTATCCTAATAACCAGAGGCATTTTGGAAAAACAGCATAGAAACAGGATGTCATTAAAGAGAGAAAAGGGAAGAAATATGAATTATGTAGGAATTGATATCGGATCAACAGCATCCAAGGTTGTTGTTGAAGGAGATAAGAAAGAACATTTCGTACTGCCGACAGGATGGAGCAGCAAAGAGACTTGCGAAAAGATCAAGAATAAGTTGCTTGAGATGGGGGTAGATGTTACCTCAGATGATACAAAGGTAGTTGCTACAGGATATGGAAGAATCGCAGTTGATTTTGCAGATCATGTAATTACAGAGATTACCTGCCATGCCAGAGGTGGTCGTGAACTTGCAGGGGGGGACTGTTCGATCATTGATGTGGGAGGACAGGATACGAAGGTGATCATTGTACAGAATGGAATGGTATCCGATTTCCAGATGAATGATAAATGTTCGGCGGGAACAGGAAAGTTTCTGGAGATCATGGCGAACCGCCTGGGTGTTACGATCAATGAATTATTTGATATGGCGGCAGCAGGAGAAGTTATTCCGATCAGCTCACTTTGTACGGTATTTGCCGAATCTGAGGTGATTAACTATATCGGAGAAGGAAAAAAGCGTGAAGATATTGCGGCCGGAGTTGTAGATTCTGTTGCCAATAAAGTAGTGCAGCTTGCGCAGAAAAAGGAACTTGGAGACAGAGTGATCCTGACCGGAGGACTCAGTCACAGCATTTATTTCACAGGAATCCTGTCAGACAAGCTGGATCAGAAAGTGGAATCAGAAGAGTTTGGCCGTTTTGCGGGGGCATACGGGGCAGCACTTCTTGCTAGAGAAAAGAAGGATAAAAGGAGATAATGAAAATGGAACTGATTAAAGATTTACCAGAGGTATTTGAGGAATTCGCAGAGCAGAGACAGAAATCGTTTCTGGCTGTCAAGGAGTTAAAAGAGAAAGGGGTTCCGGTTGTTGGATCGTACTGTACATATTTCCCGAAAGAGATTGCAATGGCGATGGGGGCAGGATGCGTAAGCCTTTGCTCAACTTCTGATGAGACAATTCCGGAAGCAGAGAAAGATCTTCCGAAGAACCTCTGTCCGCTGATCAAATCAAGCTATGGATTTGCAAAGACAGACAAATGTCCGTTCTTCTATTTCTCAGATGTAGTAGTTGGGGAAACAACCTGTGATGGTAAGAAGAAGATGTATGAATATATGTCAGAATTCAAAGATGTATTTATCATGGAACTTCCGAATAGCCAGAGAGAACCGGGACTTCAACTCTGGAAAGGCGAGATCATCCGTTTCAAGGAATATCTGGAACAGAAATTTGGCGTGACGATCACGGAAGAGCAGATCCGTGAAGCTGTAAAGACAGAGAATCAGGCACGTCGATCCTTAAAGAAACTTTATGAAGTAATGAAATATGATCCGGCTCCGATCAAAGGACAGGATCTGTTCAAAGTTCTGTACGGAAGCACCTTCAAATTTGACCGTTCCCTGATCCCGGGTGAAGTGGATGCTCTTACTGCGAAGATTGAAAAAGAATATGCAGAGGGCAAAAGAGAAGAGAAGAAACCACGTATCCTGATCACAGGATGTCCAATCGGAGGAGCAACTGAAAAAGTAATCCGTGCCGTAGAAGACAACGGCGGTATTGTTGTAACTTTTGAAAATTGCAGCGGTGCAAAATCCATTGACAAGCTGGTAGACGAGGACGCAGAAGATATCTACGATGCAATCGCAAGAAGATACCTCAGCATTGGATGTTCTGTTATGACGCCGAACCCGAATCGTCTGGAGCTTCTTGGAAGACTGATCGACGAATATCAGGTAGACGGTGTGGTAGATATGATCCTTCAGGCCTGTCATACCTACAATGTGGAGACCAATACCATCCGCAAGTTTGTGACAGGTGAAAAGGGAATTCCGTATATCAGTGTTGAAACCGATTACTCTCAGGCAGACATCGGACAGCTGAACACCAGACTTGCTGCGTTTGTTGAGATGCTGTAAATGGAGAGTATGACGAAGAGAAATGCGTTTCAGTTCCGCAGGGCGAATGAGGAGGATCTTCCTGAAATTTGTCGTATAGTAAAGCTTGCCGGAGAAAGTGTTCCCGTGAAAGAATGGTTTGAGGCAGAGGATGAAGAATTTCTTGCAAAGCATATCCGTGAGGAAGGATTTACCCTTTTGGCAAAGAAAAATGGACAGACTGCAGCAATCATGATTGTCCGTATTCCAGGACTGGCAGAGGACAACCTGGGAGAATATCTGAAGATTTCCAGGGAAGAAATGAAGCGGGTTGCGCATCTGGAGATTGCTGTTGTAGTACCGGAGTATCAGGGATACGGACTGCAATATGAGCTTTTCTGTCAGTCAGAAGCAATCGTAAAAAATAAGCAGATGAGGTATCTGATGGCAACAGTTCATCCGGATAATATATACAGTTTTCGCAATATGGAAAAGCTTGGAATGAAGGCAGTTCTCGAGACAAAGAAGTATGGCGGGAAACGAAGATATGTTATGAGTAAAACATTAGAATCTTAGAAAGAAACGAAAGAGCTTATGGAAAATGTAATGGCACATTTTCCATAAGCTCTTTTTGAATACAAGTATGAATTGTAAAATGAGAAAGTTTCTTAACTAACAACTTCAATGTTGACATACTAACTTGTGGTAATATAAACTATTCTAAGTTAGAGAATACAAACAAGAGGAAACAGAATGAAATTCAAAAATAAAATCATTGTGGTCTGTCTGTGCGTATCTGTATTCGCGGGTGGATGCGGTCAAGGTGGTCAGAATACAACAAAGAGTAAAAATAGTGAAGGACCAGCCAGTTCGAAGGAAAGTACAGAACAAACCTCTCAGGATAATGAGGCATCAAAAGACATTTTTGCAATGGATACCTATATGACAGTGACAGCATATGGAGAAAAAGCACAGGATGCGGTGGATGCCGCTGAAGCAGAGATTGAAAGATTAGATACACTTTTATCAACGGGAAATGCAGGCAGTGAGATTGTAAAACTGAATGAACAGAAAAGTGCAACACTTTCAGAAGATGGCGGATATCTTGTGAAGCGCGCACTGGAACTGAATAAGGAAACGGATGGGGCATTTGATATCGCAATTTATCCGGTTATGGAGGCGTGGGGATTTCCGATACAGAATTTTCGTGTCCCATCAGCTGACGAACTGACAGGGCTTCTGAAGCATGTGGATGCAGCGAAGATCTCATACGATAAGGATACGAGAGAAATCTCTTTTGAAGATGACCAGATGAAAATCGACCTTGGAGGAATTGCAAAAGGCTATACTTCTTCGCGGATTATGGATATTTTCAAAGAAAACGGGATTACAAGTGGTCTGGTAAATCTGGGTGGAAATGTACAGGCACTCGGAACCAAGACAGACGGAAGTAACTGGCGGGTTGCGGTACAGAGTCCGGACGACACAGAGGATTATCTGGGAGTTTTATCCATTCGGGATAAAGCGGTGATCACATCTGGTGGATATGAACGCTATTTTGAACAGGATGGTGTGACCTATCATCACATTATTGATCCAAAGACCGGATATCCGGCAGAGAACGGACTGGTATCTGTCACGATCGTAAGCTCGGACGGAACCCTTGCAGATGGGCTTTCCACCTCCCTTTTTATCATGGGAGAAGAAAAAGCGGCAGAGTTCTGGAAGGCGCACAGTAATGAGTTTGAGGCGATCTTTGCGACAGATGATGGGACGATTTATGTGACAGAAGGTCTGAAAGACAGCTTTACAACGGATCTTAACATGAAGGTTATTACGAAATAATTTGCGTGAAATGAGAGGATAATGAGAGATGGACATCAAAGAAACCGGTAAAAAATTAAAACCGTTTGCACCCGTTCTTTCAGTTGCACTGGTTACGGCGTGCGTGGCAGGCTCTTTAAGTGGATATGAGGCTCCGGTCTATGCGGCGACACAGGAAGAAACACCGGTAAAAAAAGAAGAGACAAAAGAGAAGAAAGAAGAAAAAAAGACAGCAGCCAAAGGATCATTTGATCTGGAGGATGGTGTGTATAAGGGAACCGGAACCGGGTATGCAGGAGACATCACCGTATCGGTACTGATCAAGGACAAGCAGATCGTTTCGATTGATATTCTGAGCTTTTCCGATGATGCGGCGTTTTTTACGCGTGCGAAAGCGGTGATCGACAAGATCATCGAAGGTCAGACGCTGGATGTGGATACTGTATCGGGAGCAACGTTCAGTTCCAGAGGAATCATCAGCGCCGTAAAAAATGCGCTGACCGGGGAAAAGGATACCAGCGAGACAGGACAGGCGCAGTCCGGTCAGACAGGGGCGGCGGCAGGAAGCTCAACTAGTGTGGCACAGGTAGAAGATGCGGCAGCGTATAAGGACGGAACTTATTACGGTTCGGGACCCCGATTTGGCGGTCCGCTGAAGGTTATGGTAGAAATCAGCGGAGGGAAGATAGCATCCATCCAGATTGTGGAGAACAGTGACGGAAGCGATTATATTTCCAAAGCAGCTTCTCTGATCGATTCTATTATTACGACACAGAGTACCAATGTGGATACGGTGTCAGGGGCAACCTACAGCTCTGTCGGAATTATCCAGGCAGTCCGGGATGCACTAAGTCAGGCTGCGGTAAATGGTACATCAGATACTTCGCAGAATAACAATAACAACAGCAACAGTAATAATAATAGTTCATCAGACGACAATAATTCTACCGTAACCGGAACCGTTCCGTACAAGGAAGGAATCTATTACGGAACGGCAGAGGGCTACAGCGGAGATGTATCCGTTGCAGTCGTGATCCAGGAAAAGACGATCAAAGCGATCCTGATCACAGAAAGCTCGGATGATGAAGCATTCTTTAATCGTGCAATGGATGTTGTGAAAAAGGTGATAAGGACACAGAAGACAGACGATGTAGATACGGTGTCAGGAGCAACCTACAGTTCCAAAGGACTGTTAAATGCAATCAAGAATGCACTGAAACAGGCAGAGAAAGTGACAAATGGAGAATCCATTGATGAGAAGCCGGATCTGACTGATCTGAAAGAGCTGATCGAGAGAGCAGAAAAGTTGGAAGAAGATAAATACACAGAAACGAGCTGGGCAGTTCTGCAGACCAGACTTGCGGACGCAAAAGATGCACTTGAGGAAACGAAACAGACTGCGGTTGATAAAGCGGTGGAAAAGCTGAAAAAGGCAATCGCACAGCTTGAATCGAAGGATGGAAAAAACGAGGAAAATACGAAGTATGTCAGTGGAACTTATGAAGTGACCGTACCTTGTGAACCAGATGAAGACGAAGATTTTGAAGGATATAATCTGACGATGTCAGTGACGATCCGTGGTGATAAGATTGTAGCGATTACAGATATTACAGGTGATGGTGCAAGCGACAATGACAGATATATCTTGAAAGCAGCAAATGGTACGTCAAGCATAAAAGGCGTGGTATCTCAGATCATAGAAAAAGGAATGTCGGAGGACATCGATACTGTTTCCCACGCAACCTGCTCTTCCAATGCAATCCTGGAAGGATGCAAAAAAGTACTGGAAGCAGCAGAAAGACCGACAGATACGGAGGCTGAATAACAATGAGAGAATTCTGGGTAAGACTGGTAAGTATGCTCGCGATCGTGGGAGTTCTGCTGGGATACAATTCAGTGCTGGATGCGCGTGCGAAAGAAGATGAGATTGCCCGGCTTTCCGCACAGATTGCCGGAAACGGACAATCAGACAGCGAAAATGGAGATTCCACAAATTACAAGGACGGAACCTATACCGGGGAAGCTGATGGATTTGGCGGAACGATCCAGGTAGAAGTAAAGATTGAGAAAAATAAGATTGCAGAAATCAATGTAGTATCTGCAGAAAAGGAAGACGGAGCATATCTTTCCATGGCAAAGGATATTATTCCCAAAATCATCGATGCACAGAGCGCGGATGTAGATACGGTCAGCGGTGCGACATTCAGCTCGACCGGAATCAAAAATGCATCGGAGCAGGCACTGGAAAAGGCGGTAAAGTAACGTGAAAAAGATGGATATTCATAATTTGACGGCGAAAGAAATAAAAAAATTACATGTATGGCTGAGAGCCCTGATTCAGGTCCTGTATTTCCTGTTTATCCCGTCTGTGTATACAGCGGCATTTGCCGGAGTGAAATACATCTTTACACAGATCGGTGCAGGCGAAAAGGTTGCCATGACCTCGTTCGTGACAGTACTGGTTGTGATCTGCATTTACACGATTCTGTTCGGAAGATTCTTCTGCGGATTTGCCTGTGCATTCGGTACGCTGGGAGACGGCGTGCATGCACTCTATGTGTGGATCTGTAAAAAAATGAAAAAGAAACCGCTTCAGATTGCAGAAGCATGGACAGAAAAGCTCTGCTATCTGAAATATATTGTACTGGCACTGATTTCAATCCTGTGCTTTGCAGGCGTCTACGGCAAGGCAAAAGGAACCAGCCCGTGGGATGTATTTTCCATGCTCCATGCGGGCAACTTTAAGCTTGGCGGATATCTGGTGGGACTCGTTCTTCTGGCTCTGATCCTTGTGGGAATGTGTTTTGAAGAACGGTTTTTCTGCAGAAATTTCTGCCCGATGGGAGCTGTGTTTTCCTTGCTTCCGGTCCTTCCGTTTTTCGCGCTTCACAGAGACCGGGAAAACTGCATCAAAGGATGCAAGGCATGTACAAAGAAATGTCCTTCTAACATCGGACTTCCGGAAGACGGATCTCCAAAGGTAGAAGGTGACTGTTTCCAGTGCCAGAAATGCATCGATACCTGTCCAAAAGGAAATATTCATACTGGAGTAAAAGGACTTCGTGGAAATGAATTCTGGTTTACGATTTTGCGGGCAGTAATCTTACTGATTCTTCTGCTCTGGCTGGGTGTATAGAAGATGAAGAAGAAAGATCTGATACTTGGAGCAGGAATTATTGTGATTGCGCTTGCGATGCTGCTTGTGATGCAGCTGACGAGAGGGGAAGAAGGAAATCAGATCCGGGTTACGCTGGATGGGAAAATCTATGGAACGTATTCCTTGTCGAAGGATCAGACCATTGAAGTAAAGGATGGCGATTTCTATAACCGGATCCGGATTGAAGATGGAAAGGCATACATGGAAGAGGCAAACTGTCCGGACGGCTACTGCGAGGAGCAGGGAAAGATCAGCGGGCATACACAGACGATCGTCTGTCTTCCGCATAAGCTTGTGGTAGAGGTTCTGGAAAATGAAAGCGATCAGAACTCGGGAACTTCGGATTCGGAAGATGCAGCTCCGGATACGATCGCAAAATGATAAAGGGAATAGCAGATGAATAAAAACAGAAAACTTGCCAATATGGCAATGCTGGTTGCACTGGCGATGATATTCAGTTATGTAGAAAGCTTAATACCGATCAATTTCGGGATACCGGGAATGAAGCTCGGAGTTGCCAATCTGGTGACTGTGACCGGGTTGTACTTCCTGGAGCTTCCGGAAGTATTTCTGGTGGTAGTCATGCGGATCCTGCTGACCGGCTTTTTATTTGGAAATGGAATGTCGATCATTTACAGTCTTGCCGGAGGAATCTTAAGCTTTCTGGTTATGGCACTGATGAAGAGGCTGAAAGGATTTTCCGTAGCCGGAGTCAGTATCGCCGGAGGCGTGTCACACAATATCGGTCAGATCATCGTGGCATCCATTGTGGTAGAGAATCTGAAACTGGTTTATTATCTGCCGGCACTTCTGATCGCCGGTACAGTGACCGGATTCGTGATGGGAATGATAAGTAAAAAGCTGCTTCCGATTGTAAAAAGAGAATCGGAGAGAGCAGCACAGATGGTTTAAATTTTTTTGATTATAGGTTAGCAAAAACTAACTTAATAATAAATATTATCAACAACAAGGAGGTAATTATGGGAAAGGGAACGATTAAGACAAAGGCTATGACGATGGCTGTGGCAATGTCGATGGTAGCGGGACTTTGTCCGTCGACGGTGTTTGCGGCATCAGGTAGTGTAGTTGCAAAGGATGGAACTTATACAGCAACAAAGTACAGTTTACAAGGGACTACACAGGGTA
>ENA-OPBZ01000330-OPBZ01000330.1-human-gut-metagenome-genome-assembly--contig:-NODE-330-length-26867-cov-3.380389_pt1 | contig 26867 bp, 23 predicted proteins | sample MGYA00241072_ERZ501459 | MGnify/ENA primary metagenome ERZ501459 (study PRJEB25962, sample SAMEA2042632) | human gut metagenome | biome: human gut; feature: human-associated habitat; material: faeces...
GCGAGGAACACCACTGATGCTGCAGCTGCTGCTGTGGTATTTTGGACCGTTTTACCTCTGGGGAATGAATATCGGTAACTACAAGTTTACTGCGATCATTCTGGGATGTTCTCTGAACTATGCGGCATACTTTGCAGAAATCTACCGTTCCGGAATCGAGTCTATTCCGGTAGGTCAGTATGAGGCCGCACAGCTCCTTGGCTATAACAAGAGCCAGACTTTTTTCAAGATCGTACTTCCACAGGTGGTTAAGATCGTACTTCCGTCAGTGACAAACGAGGTTATTACCCTTGTAAAAGATACATCCCTTGTTTATTCCGTATCTTATATCGAAATGTTTGCCCTTGCCAAACAGATTGCGGCAGCACAGACCACCGTTATTCCGTTTGTGATCGCCGGTGTATTCTACTACATCTTCAACTTTGTCGTGGCGTGGGTGATGGAACTTTTGGAAAAGAAATTTTCTTATTATCATTAACTATAGAAGAGAGCGGAAAACGATATGATTTATCTGGAAATGAACCATGTAAGAAAGAGCTTTGGGGATCTCGAAGTGTTAAAAGATATTTCCCTCAAAGTAGAAGAGGGCGAGGTGCTCTCGATCATCGGCCCGTCGGGATCGGGAAAATCGACGCTGCTGCGGTGTGCGGCGATGCTGGAGACGATGGATGGCGTTGACCTGACGTATCTTGGCGAGCAGGCAGTCACCATGCAAAATGGAAAATCCGTTTATGCAAAGCCGGCCGTGCTGCGGAAAATTCAGGAAAACTTTGGAATGGTATTCCAGAGCTTCCACCTGTTTCCACATTATGATGTGATGAAAAACCTCTGCGATGCGCCGATTCATGTGCAGAAACGCAACCGTGCGGAGGTGGAAGCACAGGCAGAAGAGCTGCTGCAGAAAATGGGGCTCACAGGAAAAGAAAAGGCGTATCCGTGTCAGCTTTCCGGCGGTCAGTGTCAGAGGGTTGCGATTGCGCGCGCGCTGATGCTGAATCCGAAGGTGCTCTTTTTTGATGAGCCGACTTCGGCGCTCGACCCGGAGCTGACAGGCGAGGTGCTGAAGGTCATCAAATCTCTTGCGGAGATGAATATGACCATGGTGATCGTTACCCACGAGATGAATTTTGCCCGGGAGATTTCCAACCGCGTCATCTTTATGGAACAGGGCGTGATCGCCGTGGAAGGAACGCCGGACGAAGTCTTCGATTCCGAAAATGCCAGAATGCAGGGCTTTTTGGGAAAATTTCGTGAGAAGTAACGACGTTGCACTTGCCTAAAAAAACAACATGCGTTATACTAGAGCGTGGTTGAAACGTATTTCAAACACGCTCTTTATACGTCCCATTCTGTTTTTGGGAATGAAAAAGAGCGGGGATAAAAGAGAAACCGAATACACATTTTGACAAGAAAAGGAGAATCGTGTCTATGAGCGGAACTGACAGATATGTAAGCCCTCTTTCCGAACGTTATGCAAGCAAGGAGATGCAGTACATCTTCTCCCCGGATATGAAATTCCGTACCTGGAGAAAGTTATGGATTGCGCTGGCTGAGACAGAAAAAGAACTGGGACTTTCTATTACAGATGAGCAGATCGAAGAACTGAAAGCAAATGCCGAGAACATCAACTACGATGTGGCAAAAGAAAGAGAGAAAGTCTGCCGTCATGACGTAATGTCCCATGTGTATGCCTACGGCGTACAGTGTCCGAAAGCAAAAGGAATCATCCATCTGGGAGCAACCAGCTGCTACGTAGGCGACAATACCGATATCATTGTCATGAACGAAGCCTTAAAGCTGGTGAAGAAAAAACTGGTGAACGTTATCGCTGAGCTGGCAAAATTTGCGGATACCTACAAAGACCAGCCGACCCTTGCCTTCACCCACTTCCAGCCGGCACAGCCGACCACCGTCGGAAAACGTGCAACCCTGTGGATGCAGGAGTTCTTAATGGACCTTGAAGATCTCGAGTATGTACAGAGCACCTTAAAGCTGCTCGGCTCCAAAGGAACAACAGGCACACAGGCAAGCTTTTTAGAGCTGTTCGAAGGAGATCAGGAGACCATCGACAAGATCGATCCGATGATCGCTGAGAAAATGGGCTTCAAGAACTGCTATCCTGTTTCCGGACAGACGTATTCCAGAAAAGTCGATACGAGAGTATTAAACGTTCTGGCAGGCATTGCGGCAAGCGCAACGAAATTCTCCAACGATATCCGTCTTCTGCAGCACTTAAAAGAAGTCGAGGAACCGTTCGAGAAAGGACAGATCGGATCTTCCGCCATGGCATATAAGAGAAATCCGATGAGAAGCGAGCGTATTGCATCACTGTCAAGATATGTGATGATTGATGCACTGAATCCGGCAATTACATCCGCTACACAGTGGTTTGAAAGAACATTGGATGATTCGGCGAATAAACGTCTCAGTGTACCGGAAGGATTTCTTGCGATCGACGGCATTCTTGATCTTTGTCTGAATGTTGTTGACGGGCTTGTCGTTTATCCGAAGGTAATTGAGAAACGTCTGATGTCAGAACTTCCGTTTATGGCAACGGAAAATATTATGATGGATGCGGTGAAAGCAGGCGGAGATCGTCAGGAACTTCACGAGCGTATCAGAGAGCTTTCGATGGAAGCAGGAAAGAACGTAAAAGAAAACGGTCTTGACAATAACCTTCTTGAGTTGATTGCGGAAGATCAGGCCTTTAATATGAGCTTAGAAGATCTGAAAAAGACGATGGATCCGGCAAAATACGTAGGACGTGCAAGAGAGCAGGTTGACGCTTATCTGAAAAATGTCATTTATCCGCTTTTGCAGGAAAATGAAAAAGAGCTTGGTATGAAAGCGGAGATCAATGTATAATTGATGCTGTTCATATTAAAAAATATTATATAGAAATGTGCTAAGGAGTGTTGCAGGGGATTGCAGCATTCCTTTTTCTTTGGTATTTTATCATAGTGAAGTAATGGGAAATTTTTCCAAAGCAAAGCGAATGAGAGGATATTAAAAGATGGAATTTTGTGGTGTGTTTTATGAGACAGGATATTTAAGGGCAGTGTATGACAGAATAAGAAAACTGTTTTTCGTTTTTCTTATGGCAGCCGTTTTGACTGTCGGTATGATGGGGCAGGGAATGGAGACGATAAATTTCGGAAGTGTTCGGCTGAAAGATATGGCAGGAAGAGCTGTCGCCGAATATGCGGCGGGAGTAGGAACAACAGGTTCTTTTATGATTTCGGTAACCGAGATTCAGATTTCGGCAGATGTTTCAGCTGATCTTTTCACTGTGCCTGCGGTTATATCGGAGCGCTCGGAAGATTTGAATACGGGAAACAGCGCGGCAGTTGTTTTACCGGTTGAAGATGCGATATCGGATGCTTTGATGGCTGAAGAAACTATATCGAACATTTTGCCTGGAGAAGAAACCGTACCGGATGCTCCGATCATTGAGACGATTCCGCCGATCAGCGGAGAATTGTCAGACATTCCGGTAATCGATGAAAATATATCGGATGATCCGGCTTTAGAAGAAGGCGGTGTAGGAGATAAAACAGTAATAGGCGGCGGATTTGTTACAGACGCGTCAGGAATGATTTGCGGGATTTCTGATCTGTCGGTTATTTCGGAAGACGGATATCTCATACTTCCTTCAGAAGGATGTAGGGGAATTGCGGCAGGAGCATTCGCTTCCTGTAAAGATATTATTTCAGAAATCTATATTCCTGCTAATATATCAGAGATTGAAGAACGTGCGTTTACAGATTTGACTTCACTTGGATGGATTGAAATGGAGACCTCCGCAGGATATTATACAGAGGACGGAGTTTTATTTTCAAAAGACGGAACGTGTCTTTTGGCATTTCCTCCGGCAAGAACGGGAAATTATAAAGTTCCTTCACATGTGACAGAAATTGCGGACGGAGCGTTTGACCGGGCGGGAATTTCCGTCTTGGATGCTTCTGATTGTTCCGTTTTAGAAATCAGGAGTTTGCCGTCTTATATTGAACTGAGACGGTGAAAAGAAAGTATACAGCGTCTTGAACATTTTTTGCAGTTGTTTTATAATGTTGCCTGTAAGTTTTATACAGAAGACGGTTCTGTGACAGAAAAATGAAACGGCCAGAGCCGGGACACTGCACAGAGCAGGAAAATAGAAGAAATAGAAGTGGAGAAAAAACATGGAAAATAAAGTAAGAACAAGATTTGCGCCCAGTCCGACCGGAAGAATGCATGTGGGGAATTTAAGAACAGCGCTTTATGCATATTTAATTGCAAAGCATGAAGGCGGAGATTTTATTTTAAGAGTAGAAGATACAGACCAGGAGCGTTTTGTTGAAGGCGCGCTTGATATCATATACAGAACAATGGAAAAAACAGGACTTCTTCATGATGAAGGACCTGATAAAGACGGAGGATTCGGTCCGTACGTTCAAAGTGAAAGACAGGCATCCGGACTTTATCTGGATTATGCGAAACAGCTTGTAGAACAGGGAGACGCTTATTACTGCTTCTGTGATAAAGAGCGTCTTGAAAGTCTGAAAACATCGGTTTCTGACGACGGAACAGATATTGTTGTTTATGACAAGCATTGTCTCGGCCTTAGTAAAGAAGAAGTGGAGAAAAACCTTGCGGAAGGAAAACCATGGGTGATCCGTCTGAATGTTCCGAATGAGGGAGAGACAACATTCCATGACGAGATTTACGGGAATATTACAGTGCCGAACAATGAGTTGGACGATATGATCCTGATTAAATCCGATGGATTTCCGACATATAACTTTGCAAATGTAATAGACGATCATCTTATGGGGATCACACATGTCGTACGTGGGAATGAATATCTTTCGTCCGCGCCGAAATACAATCGTCTCTATGAGGCGTTTGGATGGGAAATTCCGGTTTATGTACACTGTCCGCTTATCACAGATGAAAACCATAAAAAATTAAGTAAAAGATGCGGTCATGCTTCTTATGAGGATTTGATCGATCAGGGATTTGTGTCTGAAGCGGTTGTGAATTATGTGGCTTTGCTTGGATGGTGTCCTTCTGACAACAGAGAGATCTTTTCTTTGGAGGAATTAGTAGAGGCGTTTGACTATCGCCATATGAGTAAATCTCCCGCTGTGTTTGATACGGTAAAATTAAAATGGATGAACGGCGAATATTTAAAGGCGATGGATTTTGACAGATTTTATGAGTTGGCAGAACCGTATTTAAAAAAGGCAGTCACTAAAGACTATGACCTGAAGAAGATTGCGGCGCTTGTAAAAACAAGAATCGAGATCCTTCCGGATATTTGCGAACAAATTGACTTCTTTGAGGAAGTTCCGGAGTATGATAACGAATTATACAGACATAAGAAGATGAAAACGGATCCTGAGAAAGGACTCGTGCTTTTGCGGGAAGTGCTTCCGGTTCTTGAAGCGCAGGAAGCGTTTGACAATGATTCTTTGTTTGAGACACTCAAAAGTTTTGCGGGAGAGAAAGAATATAAGATCGGTTATGTTATGTGGCCGCTTCGTACTGCAGTATCAGGCAAACAGAACACACCGGGCGGAGCAACAGAACTGATGGAAGTTCTCGGAAAGGAAGAATCTCTTAAAAGAATTCGTGCAGGGATCGAGAAACTCAGCCAGACTGCAGAGGCAGAATAAACATCGGTCAAAGCGAGGAATCAGATGGGATTTAATAAGGCACAAAATGAAGCGATCATGCACGGAAAAGGACCGTGTCAGGTGTTGGCGGGACCGGGATCCGGAAAAACGCTGACGATCGTAAACAGAATTAAATATTTGATCGAAAGATATGAAGTAAGACCGGAAGAGATTCTGGTCGTTACTTTTACCCGTTTTGCGGCGGCAGAGATGAAATCCAGACTTTGCAGCCTGATGGGAAAATCAAATGTTCCGGTTACTGCCGGAACGTTTCATGGCATTTATTACGGCATTTTAAAGTGGGCATACAGGCTTGGACCGGATAATATTTTGTCAGAAGAAGAAAAATATCGAATTCTTCGAAGAGTATCGGAAGATTGCGGAACAGAGGCGGCAGAGGAAGAAGATTTTCTGCATGATATTGCGGAAGAAATCGGACTTGTAAAAAATAACGGGCTGAAAATAGGACAGTTTGTTTCCAAGAAATGCAGACAGGATACATTCAGAGAATTATATGAAAAATACGAAGCTCAAAGAAAAGCTGTCAGGAAGCTGGACTTTGATGATATGCTTGTGTTGTGCAAAGACTTGTTTGTAAGCCATCCTGATGTATTGAAACAATGGCAGACAAAGTTCAAGTATATATTAGTTGATGAGTTTCAGGATATCAACAGAGTTCAATACGATGTGATTCGTATGCTGGCTCTTCCGGAAAATAATCTTTTTGTAGTCGGAGACGACGATCAGGCAATTTACGGCTTCCGCGGAGCTGATTCGGAATTTATGTTTCGATTTTCGGAAGATTACCCTCAGGCAAAAAGGATCATATTGAATATAAATTATAGGTCATCGGGAAATATTGTAAAAAACTCGATGAAGGTGATAGGACATAATGAAAAGAGGTTTCTAAAAGAGTTTCAGTCTGTAAAGGAAAACGGATTCTGCGTGCATGTGCAGGAAGTGAAAGACCCGAACGAAGAGGCGCAGTACGTTGCGGACGAGATAGAAAAACGTGCAGAACTGGGGATTTCGTATGAAGAGATGGCAGTCCTTTTCCGCATTCATACAGATGCGCGTCCGGTTGCCGAAGAATTTCTGGAACGGAAGATCCCGTTTCAGATGAAAGAGCGGCTTCCGAATCTATACGACCATTTTATCGCAAAAGATATTTGCGCCTATTTCAGGCTGGCTCTTGGAAATATAGAACGAAATGATCTTTTGCAAGTTATGAACCGCCCGAAACGATATATAGGAAGAGACAGTGTTGCATCAGGGAAACCTTCTTTTGAAGAAATGAGAAAATTTTATTGCGATAAAGAATGGATGCTGGATCGGATCGATCAATTTGAATGGGATGTAAAAATGCTTCGAAAAACAGCGCCATATGCGGGAATTAATTATATACGAAAGCGGATCGGATATGATGATTTTTTGAAAGATTATGCGTTTACGAGAAAAATCGATCGAGCGAATCTCAATGAAGTGCTGGCAGAGCTGGAGGAGGCTGCGCGCCCTTTTGCAACGATAGAAGAGTGGTTTCGTCATATAGAAGAATATACGCGTTTGCTCCGGCTAAAGTCGATGAAGAGACAGGAAGACAGAGAAGGGGTTCGTCTTATGACACTGCATTCTGCCAAAGGACTTGAGTTTGATACTGTATTTCTCGTAGAAGCAAACGAGGGGAAGATGCCATATAAGAAAGCAAAGACGGATGCTGAGACAGAGGAGGAAAGAAGGCTGTTTTATGTCGGTATGACGAGGGCAAAAGAAGTGTTGAAAGTATCTTATGTAAAAACAAAAAACGGGAAAGAGACAAGTCCTTCCCGTTTTGTAGATGAATTATTAGAATAGGGATGAGCGGATGAAAAGATCAGTCCTCAAGCTCGTCGAGATCTATATCCGCAAAATCCTGTTCTTCCATCAACTCATTAAATGCATTTGAAACACGTTCAAATTCCTGATCGTCTTCGATGTTTTCCAGATCCGGCTCTGCGTCTTCGCCATTGTCGATGAAACGATAAAGAAATACTTGTCCATCGTCATTGTCTCCGTTTTCGTCAAGCGGAAGAAGGGCGATGTATTCTCTTTCTTCGGCTTCAAAGATGGAAAGAACGGCACATTCCAGTTCTTCATCATTTTCAAGTGTCAGTGTAACTGTGATTGCTTCATTTTCATTCATATGATTTTCTCCTTATCTGCATATCGTGTGTTTTATAAGATGGTATCAGAAAGAAAGAGAAAAAGCAAGAAGCAACGTGATTGTATTGACATTCATTTGAAACAAGGTAGAATAAAATAAGAACAAAAAACCTATACGGTAAAGAGGAGACGACATGAAAAAAAGAGTGATCGAATTTATATTGCTGACGGTATTTGCCGTTCTTTTTTTATCAGGCTGCAAGAAAAATGTAGGAACACCCGAAGATAATCCGGTTGTAGAAGAAGACGAAGAGTCTGTGGAACCTGCGAAAGATTATTTGTACGGATACAGTTGTGCGGATCTCAAAGATCCGTTTTATATGGCTTTGAAAGATGCTATCGGGGTTCAGGCAGAACAAAACAAAGGGCAGTTTATTGTGCGTGATGCGGGGAATGATCCGGTGAAACAAAATGAACAGCTTATGGAGATGATTGATAAGGGAGCAGACGTTGTTTTTCTTACGGCATCTGATCCTGATGCTGTCACACCGGCTTTAGAAGCTCTGGACAAAGCGGATATTCCGGTTATCTTACTTGAAACTCAAGTGAAAGAACGCGACCTGGCGAAAGCGTTTATCAGTTCGGACAATTATAATGCAGGAAAAGTGTGCGGAGAAGATTTGAAAGAGAAGATGCCTGACGGAGGAAAGCTCGTCATTGTGGAGGATAAGGCAGACCAAAACTTAAGCGAAGGAATTTCAGGATTTGAAGAAAAGATCAAAAACGGAGGATTTGAAGTTGTTAAGCGTGTTGACGGCGCTCAGACAGATGGGATGACAAAAGAATTGAATGAAATTTTGTCATCAGGTACAAAGGTTGAAGTTATTATGTGTGCAGATGATCAGATGGCTGAAGCGGTTCGCGCGACTGTGAAAGAGAGTGGAAAAAACGATATTCTCATCTATAGTATCGGCGGTTCTCCGGCGGCAAAGGCAGCGCTTTTGGCTCAGGAAGGAGCGATGGCGGGAATTGGAGCACGCTCTCCGATTATTGAAGGAAAAATTGCCGTAAAGACCGCAGATGCAATTTTAGATGACGGTTCCTATGAAGAAGAGGTTTTGATCGAAACATTTTTTATAAATAAAGAGAATGTAGAGATATACGGAACAGATGGCTGGCAGTAAGAAAGGAAACGGAATATGAGAAAAACAGAAGGAAGTCCGCTTCCGTTCGGAGCGGCTGCAAAAGAAAGAAAAGTGAATTTTTCTGTGCAGGTTCCGATGGGAAAAACGTGTGAACTTCTGCTTTACAGAGAAGGAAACACAAAGCCGGAAGTCTGCTTTGACATGCCGGAGGAAGAAGGCATAGGAGAGGTACGTTTCCTAAGTGTAGAAGAAATTGATCCTGAAAAATACGAATATAACTTTTTGATCGATGGAAAGGTATGTACAGATCCATACGCAAAAGAAATTGCAGGAAGGGAAGTATTTGGAAAACGGCAGAACGATGATAAACATGGCGTACGGGCGAAAATACAAGTTTCAGATTATGATTGGGGCGAAGATCGCCCGATTCGGCATCCATGGAATGAAGTAGTTTCATACAGTATCCATGTGAGGGGCTTTACAAAGCACAGTTCCTCAAAAGTGCTGCATAGAGGAACGTATCAAGGGGTGATCGAAAAGATTCCTTATCTGAAAGAACTTGGGGTGAACCAGATCCAGTGCATGCCGATTTATGAGTTTGATGAGTGTGCAAAAACAAAGATTAATTATTGGGGATATGGTCCGGCGTTTTATTTTGCGCCGAAGGAGGCATATTCTTCGGACGGATGTGCTGTGCGCGAGTTGAAAGATATGGTAAAAGCATGTCACAAGGCAGACATAGAGGTTGTTTTGGAAATGCCGTTTGCTGCGGGAATTTCCGAGCAAGAAGCGGCGGAGTGTCTGCGCTTTTACATGATGGAGTATCATGTGGACGGGTTTGTGGTCAATCCTTATATCGTTTCATGGGAACTTTTAAATAAAGATCCTTTTTTGAAAGGTATTCGTTTGATGCGCAAAGATGACGGGTTTCAAAATGTGATGCGCCGTTTTTTAAAAGGCGATGAGAATATGGTTAATGATGTGATCTCATCACTTGGTCACAATAGCGCTTCGGACGGAAAATGTAACTATATTACAGCGCAGACCGGTTTTACATTGAGAGACCTTGTATCATATGACTGCAAACATAACGAAGAAAATGGAGAAAATAATACAGACGGTCCTGACTATAATTATAGTTGGAATTGCGGCGCAGAGGGACAGAGCCGTAAAAGAAGTGTTGTGAATCTGCGGAAAAGTCAGATCAGAAATGCGTTTCTTTTGTTGTTGTTGGCGCAGGGAACACCGTGTCTTTTGTCGGGAGATGAATTTTACAATACGCAGAAAGGAAATAATAACGTTTATTGTCAGGATAATGCAACGGGGTGGCTTGACTGGAGCAGGCTTAAGTCTGACAGAGGATTGTTTGAGTACGTAAAAGCGTTGATTACATTTCGGAAAAATCATCCGTGTTTGTGTCAGAAAGAACCGTTAAAAGGAATGGATCGTACGGCATGTGGAATGCCGGATGTCTCTTATCACGGAGAAAATGCATGGCAGGTAAAAAACGAAGTGTCAAGCCGCCAGTTGGGCGTTATGTATTCAGGAGCAGGCGTTGGAGACTGTGATTGCTTTGTCGCTTATAATATGCACTGGCTTCCTCATAGTTATGCGCTTCCATCTCCGGGAAAAGGAAAATGCTGGCATTTGGCGTTGGATACGGACAGAGGCGTTCTGTCAAAGAGTATAAAATTGGAAGATCAGAAACGTATCGAGATCAGAGAGCGGAGTATTGCAGTTCTTATAAGCTGCGAGGAAGATAAAACAGAGTTACGGAATACAAATTTTCACTCCAAAGGTAAGACCGCGGAGAAGAAATCTGTTTCGGAAACAGAAAAAACAGATATAGTAACGTCTGATGCCGAAAAAGAAAAGAAATGCAGACAGGAGTAAAGAATATGAAAGCGATCAAACATTTTCAAACGATCACAAAACATAAAATTCTCGTTATGCAGGAATGTTTTCGCGTAGGTTTGTATCGGCAGGGACTTCTTCATGATTTGTCTAAATATGGATGGACGGAATTTCGAGTCGGATGCAGGTATTATCAGGGAACAAGAAGTCCGAATAATGCAGAACGGGAAGACAAAGGGTATTCTTCTGCATGGCTTCATCACAAAGGAAGAAATAAGCATCATTATGAATACTGGCTTGATTATGATTCTCACGGAGAAGGGAAACTGGTAGGAATGAAGATGCCGGTCAGATACGTCGTAGAGATGTTTATGGATCGGATCGCGGCATGTAAAGTATATAAAGGAGCAGCATACAAAGACAGCGATCCACTGATATATTATAACAGTGGAAAAGCGGGAGATATGATGCATAAAGATACGAGGAAACTTTTGGAAAAACTTTTGCATATGCTTGCGGAACAAGGGGAAGAGACAGTGTTTTGCTATGTTCGCCGGGAAATATTGAAAAAGAAATGAAAGATATAAAAATAAGCCGTTAAAAAACGGCTTATTTAATATTTATCAGACCGGATAATTCAGTTGTTCTTCCCGAATATCCGTCAATACTTCTTCAAGAAATTTTCGGGCAAGGAAGTTTGCCATCGGAAGATTCATATCAAGATAATTTCCGCAGTCTTTGGCAGATGCTCCAGGGACTTCTCCCTTAAAAGACGCGATAAAAGAAAACATTTCTTTCATAAGAGGTAAGATCTCAGAAGAAGTCAGATCATCTGCAAGAAGAAGATAGAAACCGGTTCTGCATCCCATAGGACCAAAGTAGATCACCTGATCTTTATATACTTCATGGTTGCGGAGAAATGTGGCGCCCAGATTTTCGATTGTGTGGATTTCGGCAGTATTCATGACAGGTTCATCATTCGGGCTTGTCATTCGGATGTCAAATGTCGTGATGATATGACCGTTGACAGAGTCTTTTCTTGATACATAGATTCCGGGAATGAGGCGGATGTGATCGATCGTAAAACTTGTGATTTTATTCATATTGATGTTCCTTTCTTATGTTTGTTGAGCCATACGCCCTGATTTTTTAATCTTTTATGTAAGTGTTATGATGCAACATCGTTATTATAGACATGACCGTGAAAAAAGACAAGAGAGAAAGTTGATAAAAGAAGGCGGAAAAGGGTAAGGGATCGGAAAAAAGATCTATTGATCATAGTGGGAAAATGTGAAAAATAATAAAAAATCTGCAATATACAAAAAGCGGATAAGAAAAAAGAGAAGGAGAGAAAAGAAATGCTGCTTTATATTGTTCGTCATGGGGAAACAGATTGGAATAAGGCGGGAAAAGTTCAGGGACGTACGGATATTCCGTTGAATGAAAGGGGCAGGTATCTTGCGGAAGCGACTGCAGAAGGGATGAAGGACGTCCGCATCGATTTTTGTTATACAAGCCCTTTGATCCGGGCGAAAGAGACGGCGCAGATCATACTTGGGGAAAGAGAAATTCCTCTGGTTGAAGAAAAACGCATTGAGGAGATTTGTTTCGGAAAGTGTGAAGGAATGAAGTTCCGTGGGGAAATCACAGATCCGGGGAGCGAAGCGTTTCAGCGCTTTTTTACAGATACGGAAAACTATGTTCCTTCTGAAGGAGCAGAGTCGATCAGTGAATTATATGAAAGAACAGGCTGCTTTTTGTCGGAAATTGCAGATCGGGAGGATTTGAAAGACAGTCATATTTTGATTTCAACCCATGGAGCGGCCATGACAGCTTTGTTGAACCGGATAAAAGGAAATATGCAGATAAAAGATTTTTGGAAATATAAAGTGCCGAAAAACTGTGCTGTTTCCGTAGTGGAAATAAAAGGAAAGGATATCATAATTAAAGAGGAAGGTCTCATATACTGTTAAAGTTTACAAATAAAGTATGCTTTTGAAGGAGTTTTTTCAGAAATTTACTTTATATTTTTGCAAATGATGTTACAATAGAAGAAAAGTGAAAAGGGATGGTGGACTTATGAAGCTTACATTTGTCGGGGCAGCTCATGAAGTTACGGGAAGCTGTCATTTTCTTCAAGCGGCAGGAAAAAATATCTTGATAGACTGCGGAATGGAACAAGGACCGGATCTGTATGAAAATCCGGGACTTCCGATTCCGGAAAATGAGATTGACTATGTATTTTTGACTCATGCACATATCGATCATTCGGGAATGCTGCCGAAATTGGCAAAAAACGGATTTAAAGGTCAGATTTTCACAACATTTGCAACTGCCGATCTATGTAATATCATGCTTCGTGACAGCGCTCATATTCAGGAGTTTGAGGCAGAATGGCGAAACAGGAAAGGCAGAAGGGCAGGAAAACCGGAATTTGAGCCCGTGTATGTGATGCAGGATGCGTTGGATGCGATTGAACTGCTCGTGCCGTGCGGGTATGGGGAAAGGATCACGATCTGCGATGGGATACAGATTCGTTTTACCGATGTCGGACATCTGCTTGGATCGGCCAGTATCGAAGTCTGGGCAACAGAAGGTGATGTGACGAAGAAGATCGTCTTTTCGGGGGATATCGGAAATGTAGATCAGCCGATCATAAAAGATCCAAGCTACACAGATTCGGCAGATTATATCGTAGTGGAGTCTACTTACGGAAACCGGATACATACTGCCGAGAAACCGGATTATCTGGGAGAGTTTACCCGCATTATCAAGGAGACATTTGACAGAGGAGGTAATGTTGTCATTCCTTCCTTTGCAGTCGGAAGGACACAGGAGATGCTTTATTTTATCCGTGAGATCAAAGAAAAGCATCTGCTTCCGGAATACGAAGATTTTGACGTGTACCTGGATAGTCCGTTGGCGATCGAAGCGACGAAAGTATTTACAATGAATATGCGGGATTGTTTTGATAAAGAGGCAATGGAGCTTGTCAATGCCGGAATAAATCCTCTTGTATTTCCCGGGCTTCACATATCGACAACGAGCGATGATTCCAAGATGATCAATTTTATCGAGAAACCGAAAGTGATTATATCCGCATCGGGAATGTGCGATGCAGGTCGTATCCGTCATCATTTGAAGCATAATCTTTGGCGTCCGGAATGTACGATCCTGTTTGTGGGATATCAGGCAAACGGAACTCTCGGACGAAGTCTGATTGAAGGAGAAAAGAATGTAAAACTGTTTGGAGAGCCGATTGAAGTTCATGCGCATATCGAAAGCTTACACGGGGTAAGCGGTCATGCGGATATGAACGGGCTGCTTTCATGGATTGGGGCGTTTGTCAGTCCGATTGAGAGAGTGTTTGCCGTACATGGAGAAGATACGGTGACAGAAGAGTTTGCACATACGGTAGAGGAAAAGTTCGGGTATTCTGCATGGGCGCCTTACCCTTGCTGTGAAGCGGACCTTTTGAAGAATGAGATCGTGAACGAAGGAGTGCGCGTTCCGGTCAAAGCAAAGAAAGCGGCACGGCGGAAATCAGACTCTGCTTTTGAACGGCTTGTGGCAGCAGGCAGACGTCTGCTTGATATTATTTACAAAAATGAAGGACTTTCTAATAAAGATAAGGCAAAATTTGAAACACAGATCAATAATCTTTCCGATAAATGGGAAGACTAAATGGTCTGCGTGACGGGAAATACAAAAAAAGATGATTTTGTCAAGGACTAAAAGTTTATAAAAATTTGCGGGAATCGGAATATCTTTCTTATTGAATGAGAATTCTTCTAAGTAGAAACTACTTGGGAGGATTGTTGTGATGACAGTAAATAAGGTAGAACTTTGCGGGGTAAATACAGCGAAGCTTCCGCTTCTTAAAGAAGAGGAAAAAGAAGAACTTTTTGAGCGGATAAAAGCAGGGGATGAAGAAGCCCGGGAAAAGTATATTAAAGGGAATCTGCGGCTTGTTCTAAGTGTGATCAAACGTTTTGAAAACAGCAGTGAAAATGCGGATGATCTGTTCCAGATAGGATGTGTCGGACTGATGAAAGCAGTAGATCATTTTGATCCGGGGCGCATGGTGAAATTTTCCACATATGCAGTACCTATGATCATAGGGGAGATCAGACGATATTTGCGGGATAACAGTCCGATCCGTGTGAGCAGATCATTGCGCGATACAGCTTATAAGGCAATTTATGCAAAAGAAGGTTATATAAAGCGGCATATGAAAGAGCCGACCGTTCAGGAAATCGCAGAAGAGATTGGGATTGCCAAGGAAGAGATCGTCTATGCGCTTGATGCGATTCAGATGCCGATGAGTCTGCATGAGCCTGTGTACAGCGACGGACAAGATGCTCTGTTTGTGATGGATCAGGTGAGTGATAAAAAGAATAAAGAAGAAAACTGGATCGAGGAACTTTCTTTAGAGGCCGCGATGGAACGACTGAACGAAAGAGAGCGATATATTATCACACTTCGTTTTTTTGAAGGAAAGACGCAGATGGAAGTTGCAGAGCAGATCAATATTTCGCAGGCTCAGGTAAGCCGTCTGGAGAAGAATGCTTTAAAAATAATGCGCAAGTATCTTTTAGGAAAATAAGAGTGCGAAAAAACAATACGTCAGGAGAAAGAACAGATTGTTTAAAAGTATCTTGTCAGATAAAGTGACTGATGGTAATATAAATCTGACCAAAGACAAGAGAGGATGAAAAACGGTGTACAAAGCATGTATATTTGACTTAGACGGAACGTTGACCGATACGTTGGAGTCTTTGACATTTTCGGTGAATGAGACATTAAAGGAAGTAGCGCTTCCGGCGATCACAGAGGAACAGTGCAGAACATTTGTCGGAAACGGAGCAAAGGTACTGATTGAACAATCATTGAAAGCGGCAGGAGATACAAAGCTTCTTTTGTTCGAGAAAGCCTTTGAGGCATATGGACGTATTTTTGACAGGAACTGTACCTATCATGTAAAACCTTATCCGGGGATAAGAGAGATGCTCTTAAAGCTGAAAGATCAAAACATGAAATTAGGAGTGTTGTCGAACAAACCGGATCGTCAGGCAGTTCATGTTGTGGAAGAAATATTCGGGAAAGAGACGTTTGACCTTGTGTGGGGGCAGAGAGAAGGTGTACCGAGAAAACCGGATCCTTCGGCATTGTTTGCGATGGCAGAGTCATTAGGGGTGTCTTCGGAAGAGGTATTGTATATCGGAGATTCAGAGGTCGACGCTGCGACGGGAAATGCGGCGGATATGGATACGGTTCTTGTAGAATGGGGATTTCGATCACGAGAAGAACTGGAAAAGGCAGATGCATACAGAATTGTGGCAGCGGCAGATGAAATTCTTGACATTATCAGGTAAAGGGGAAAAAGACAGATGAATGAGTACAGTGAAGAGTGTCTGAACACATTTTTGAAAGAACAGAAAAAATTATTTGATGAGCCTGTGGCAGAAAACATGGAAGAAGCAGAAGCGTTTCTTGCAGACTGTATGGCTGTCGTAGTCGATTCTATTGACGAGGTGAGAGAATACTTTGAAGAAGAGGGAGTAGATGTGGACGGAATGTCCGCAGAAGATCTTGAGGAAGCTTCGGAAGTGTTCGCTTTGCCGGACGGAACGTATTTGATCGTTGAAGGATAATACCGGTGAAAGCAAATGTATGAATAATATTTGTCAAGTATTGTTGTATGAATATAAGGCAGCAAAGAGAAAAGGCCGCAGTTATTTTACTGCGGCTTTTTCGACGGCTTCGGAAACGGCGTCCAATATAAGTTGCGACGTATATGGCGTATCTTCGGACAGAGTGATTGAATCAGGTGACTGTGTTTCATAGATTTGTTCGGCAATTTCTTCGATGGCAGGCTGGATGAGTGGGAACATAGTCGTTACTGTTTCATCAAGATTGGAAAAACGGATTGAATTGATCTTGTAAGCGTCTACGGAAACTTCTACTTCCAGGTTCGTATTATTTAGTGTGAGAGTGGAAGTATATGTTCCGGGCGTGTACTGTTTTTCGTTTTTTACGGCGCTGTCTTTTTTGCCTGTTCCGAACATAAAAATAAGCAGGACGATGACAAGGAGCGCAAGTGCCGCAAAAATGGCGGTATAAATAATTTCTTTCATGTGAAGAACAACGATTTTTGTTCTGGAACTCATAGAGTTACCTCCCGATTATCCGGCTGCCGTTTTACGGCGATCCGCTTTTTTTATAAGTGTATGTTTGGAAAAGGAAAAATATGCATGTTATCTGCGTGACAAAGGAAGAGAGATATTGTAAAATATTTGTGCTGTATAGGAGGTAGAAGATATGTTTATTATCGCGGGACTTGGAAATCCGACAAAACAATATGAAGGAACGAGACATAATGTCGGATTTGAAGTAATAGACAGGATTTCAGAGAAATATAATATAGATGTGGATGCAAAAAAACACAGAGCGCTGATCGGAAAGGGAATCATTCAGGGGCAGAAAGTTATTTTGGCTAAGCCCCAGACTTATATGAATTTAAGTGGCGAAAGCGTACGCAGTTTGCTTGATTATTATAAGGTGGATGAAGAACATGAACTGATCGTTATTTATGACGATATCAGCTTAGACGTAGGACAACTTAGAATCAGAGCGAAAGGAAGCGCAGGAGGACATAACGGGATGAAAAATATTATTGCTCATCTTGGAAGCCAAGTATTTCCCCGTATTAAAGTAGGAGTCGGAGAGAAGCCGGCGAAATACGATTTGGCGGATTATGTGCTCGGACATTTTTCAAAGGGGGAAGCGAAGTTGATGGATGAAGGGTATGACCATGCGGTTCATGCCGTGGAATTGATCGTTTCAGGTCAGATCAATGAGGCGATGAATGAATATAACCGGAAAAAGAAAGAGGAAAAATAAATTATGAAAGCGTTGCTTGCTCCCCTTGCGGAACTGGCGGATTATGAAGAAATCCGGAAAAACAGAACAAAAGAAAACGGAATGATACAGATCTCGGGTTGTGTAAATACTCAGAAGATACATTTGCTTAGTGGAATCGGATCGGGATGCGGGTATAAACTTGTTGTTTTTTCAAATGAGGAAAAGGCAAAGAAGGCATACGAAGAGTATTTACTGTTTGGAGAAGAGACGTATTTGTATCCTGCAAGAGATTTGCTTTTTTATTATGCGGATATTAAAGGGAAGACACTTACAAATCGAAGAATGGAAGTGTTAAGAGCGATTGCAGAAAAGAAAAAAGAAGAGCCGGTCACTGTGATTACGACGATGGATGCTTTTTTGGACGGGATCATTTCCCCGGATGAAATTCAAAAAAACAGAATTCATATTACAGGAGAAGATACGGTTGATCTTACGAAACTTGAACAAGATCTGACGGCTCTTGGATATGAGAGAGAAAGCCAAATAGAAGCGCCGGGTCAGTTTGCGGTCAGAGGGGGAATTATCGATGTTTTTCCTCTTGCGGAAGAGATGCCGGTGCGGATTGAGCTTTGGGGTGATGAGATCGATTCTATCCGTATGTTTGATGCTAAGAGCCAGAGGTCGATAGAAAATATTTCGGAGATCACAATTTATCCGGCTTCGGAAAATTGTTTTGGAAACAATGGTTTGGTATCCTTTTTGAAATATTTTCCGGAAAATGAAACACTATTATTTTATGATGAACCGCACAGACTGCAGGAGACGGCGGAAACAGTAGAGGCGGAATATACGGAAAGTTTGAAAAACCGGGCTGATGCAGGTATGAAAGAAGAAGGCGAAGAAGAGTTGAGAGTCTTTCAGACAAAAGATATCATCAGTGAGATGAATCGTTACAGCGGGATCGGTTTGACAACGCTCGAATCAAAATGCGGTTTATTTAAAGTAAGATCGGTTTATACGGTGCAGGCAAAAGGGGTAAATCCTTATAATAACAGTTTTGAGCTTTTGACACGTGATTTAAAGCGGTTAAAACGAAACGGGTACAGAGTTGTCCTTTTATCGGGTTCGAGAACGAGAGCAAAACGTCTGGCGGAAGATTTAAGAGACTATGATTTGAGCAGTTTTTACAGTGAAGATATGCAGAGGGAAGTAAAACCGGGCGAGATCATGGCAGCGTACGGCTATGCGTCAGAAGGGTATGAGTATCCGATGCTTAAATTTGTCGTTATTTCGGAGTCGGATATTTTCGGAAGAAAAAAGAAAAAGAAAAAACGCAAAAAGTATGAAGGTCAGCGGATTCAGGATTTTGCCGAGCTGAAACCCGGAGATTACGTTGTTCACGAAAATCATGGAATCGGCGTATATAAAGGAATTGAAAAAATTGAAGTAGAGAAGATCGTAAAAGATTATATGAAGATCGTCTATGCCGAAGGCGGAGTCTTGTATATACCTGTGGCACAGATGGATCTGATCCAGAAATATGCAGGAGCGGATGCAAAGAAACCTCGGTTGAATAAACTCGGAACGATCCAGTGGGGAAAAACAAAAAGCCAAGTAAAGAAAGCTGTTCAGATTGTAGCGAAAGATCTTGTAGAATTGTACGCGGTCAGACAACAGTCGGAAGGATTTGTATATGGACCGGATACTGTCTGGCAGAAAGAGTTTGAGGAAATGTTTCCGTTCGAGGAAACGGATGATCAGCTTCAGGCAATAGAAGATACAAAGCATGATATGGAAAGTAAGAAGATCATGGATCGTCTTATCTGCGGAGACGTAGGATACGGAAAGACAGAAATTGCTATACGGGCGGCATTTAAAGCGGTTCAGGAAGGAAAACAGGTTGTATGTCTCGTGCCGACGACGATTTTAGCTCAGCAGCACTATAATACATTTGTACAGCGACTGAAAGAGTTTCCTGTAAGAATCGATCTGCTCTGTCGGTTTCGGTCGGCGGCAGAACAGAAAAAGACAATAGAGGACACGAAGAAAGGGTTTGTGGATATTCTTGTCGGAACGCACAGAGTTTTGTCAAAGGATGTAGTGTTTAAAGATCTTGGATTGCTGATAATAGACGAAGAACAACGGTTTGGCGTGACCCATAAAGAAAAAATAAAAAAATTAAAGGAAAATATTGATGTTCTGACATTGACGGCAACACCGATTCCCCGGACGCTTCATATGAGTCTGATTGGTATTCGGGATATGAGCGTATTAGAAGAAGCTCCGAATGAAAGGATGCCCATTCAGACTTATGTAATGGAGTATAATGACGAAATGGTTCGGGAGGCAATCACGCGGGAGTTGGCAAGAGACGGACAGGTATATTATGTTTATAATCGCGTCAATGATATTGCCGATGTTGCGGGACGTATACAAAGTCTTGTTCCGGATGCGAATGTTGCATTTGCGCATGGACAGATGAAAGAGAGGGAGCTGGAAGATATCATGTATGATTTTATCAACGGTGATATCGATGTTCTTGTTTCAACGACGATTATTGAGACCGGATTGGATATTCCGAATGCGAATACGATGATCATACAGGATGCGGACCGATTCGGATTATCTCAGCTTTATCAGCTTCGGGGACGTGTCGGTCGGTCTAATCGTATGGCATATGCATTTCTTCTGTATCAGAGAGACAAATTATTAAAAGAAGTGGCAGAGAAGAGGCTCTCGGCGATCCGTGAGTTTACAGATCTCGGATCCGGAATCAAAATCGCCATGCGAGACCTTGAAATTCGCGGGGCAGGTAATCTTTTAGGAGAAGCGCAGAGCGGTCATATGGAAGCGGTAGGGTATGATCTTTATTGCAAAATGCTAAATGAAGCGGTCAGACAATTAAAAGGCGGGCCGGAAGCAGAAACGTTTACAACATTGATTGATCTAAATGTAGATGCATATATTCCGGAATATTATATTAAAAATGAATATCAAAAGCTGGATATATATAAACGGATCGCGGCGATTGAAAGTGAGGAAGAGTTAGAAGATATGACGGAAGAACTGATCGACCGCTTTGGCGATATTCCGAAAAAAGTGCAGCAGCTTCTTGTGATAGCATCTTTAAAAAGTCTGGCTCATTCGGTGTATGTTACTGCTATCGAGCAAAAAGGTGAAGAAATTCGATTTACAATGTATGAAAAAGCAAAGATCGATCCATCCGGTATTCCTAAATTTTTGGATAGTTATAAAAACGATCTGATATTCAGGGCAGAAGAACCGCCGTATTTTCTGTATTGCAGAAAAGGCAGAAACAAAAAAAGCAATACAGAAAATGTACTGGATACAGTGAGACGGATTTTGGAAGACCTAAAAAAGCTGACTTAAATTTAAGATTTTAAATTAGGACCTGACTTTAAGATTTTAAATTAGGACTTGAGATAGAAATAAAAACACGGTATACTAAAAACATGTTGTGCCGTGGTGATAAAGAACGGTACAGACGATATTTTAACACGGGAGAGGAGAATCGTTATGGTACGATTTGGAAAAAAAGCCGCTCTTCTTGCAATGGCAGGAGTGTTGACGGCGGCGTCGGTTACAGGATGCAGCGGGGCGATTGATGCAGAAGCGACTGTTGTAACGGTAGGAAAGGAAAAGGTTCCGCTTGGAGTTGTGAATTTTTATGCAAGGATGATGCAGGGACAGTATGAGACATATTATGCGGGGATGATGGGGACAACTGCAGAAGAACTGTGGACGCAGGATGCGGGAGATGACAAGACGTATGAAGAGTCAGTGAAAGACAGCGTGATGGAAGCAGTGGAAAACATGTACCTCATCTCACAGCATTCAGGCGAATACGAAGTCGTTCTAACGGAAGATGAGAAAGAAGCGATTCAAAAAGCGGCGGAGCAGTTTGATAAAGATAACAAGGATGAGTCAAAAGAGGCGGTTTCCGGTTACAGAAAAGATATCGAAAAATATTTGGAGCTTATGACGATCCAGTCAAAGATGAGTGAAAAAATGCGTGAAGGCGTAAACGAGGAAGTGTCAGATGAAGAAGCGGCACAAAAGAGTATGGAATACGTATATTTTTCTTACACATCAACAGATGAGTCGGGATCGGTAACGGAACTGACAGATGAAGAAAAAGCAAAAGCAAAATCAACTGCAGAAACGATCGCAGAACGCGCAAAAGCAGGGGAAGATTTTGCGGCAGTTGCAGCAGAACTCGGAACAGAGGTGCAAAAAACCGCATTTGATGCAAAGAGTACATCTCCGGATGCAGCTCTGATCGAGGCGGCGAATGCTTTAGCGGCAGAAGGCGATGTGACAGGGGCAATCGAGTCTGACGCAGGGGTGTATGTGGCAAAGCTGACAAGCCTTCTCGATCGCGAGGCAACGGATCAGAAGAAAGCTTCCATTATCGAAGAGCGTAAGCAGGAACAGTATGATTCTCTTCTGAAAAAATGGAGAAAAGAAACAGATATCAAAGTAGATAAGAAAGTATGGAAGAAAGTAGATTTTGAAGAAACAGGTGTAAAGATCATCACATCGGAAAAATCCTCTTCGGAAGAACCTTCTTCTGATGAAACAAAATAATTGTTTTATTAAAATAAAAACAGAATAAAAACAGATAAAGTAAACTCCGAACAGAATCTATGATTAAAAGAATCTGTTCGGAGTTTTTATAATGAAGCTGTTTTATACAAGAAACGAGAATGTGAAACTTTTTCTGTAAATAATGTTTTAGAAGGTCTTCTATGGTAAAATATTTTATCATAAGGAGGCCTTTTATTATGGCAAGAGAAAAGAAACCTGTACACAAAGTACAAATGACAGAAGGAAAACGTAACATCATTCACCAGCTCTTGAAAGAATACGATATCCAATCAGCAGAAGATATCCAGGATGCGCTGAAAGATCTTCTTGGTGGAACCATCAAAGAGATGATGGAAGCGGAAATGGATGACCACTTGGGATATGAAAAATCACAACGTTCTGATAGCGGTGATTATCGCAATGGTTATAAGCGAAAAAGAGTGAATAGTCGTTATGGTTCTATGGAGATTGAAGTTCCACAAGACAGAAAATCAACTTTTGAACCTCAAGTAGTAAAGAAACGTCAGAAAGACATTTCAGATATCGATCAGAAGATTATTTCTATGTATGCAAAAGGTATGACAACCCGGCAGATTTCAGAAACAATCGAAGATATTTATGGTTTTGAAACATCCGAAGGTTTTATATCAGATGTTACAGACAAGATTCTCCCACAAATTGAAGACTGGCAGAATCGGCCATTAGATGAAGTTTATCCAATCCTGTATATTGATGCGATTCACTATTCCGTCCGTGATAATGGAGTGATCCGGAAGCTTGCTGCGTATGTCATTCTTGGGATTAATGCGGAAGGTAAGAAAGAAGTGCTTACTATCAGTATTGGAGAAAATGAAAGTTCCAAGTATTGGCTCTCCGTCTTAAACGAATTAAAAAATCGTGGTGTAAAAGATATCCTGATCATTTGTGCAGATGGACTCACAGGTATCAAAGAAGCGATTGCGGCAGCATTTCCTAAGACAGAATATCAAAGATGTATCGTTCATCAAGTGCGAAATACCTTGAAATATGTTCCAGATAAAGACAGAAAAGCATTTGCCACAGATTTGAAAACGATATATCAGGCAGCGGATGAAAAGAAAGCTTTGGCAGCTTTGGATCGGGTAATGGAAAAATGGACTGCAAAATATCCGAATTCCATGAAACGCTGGAAGGATAACTGGGATGCTATTTCCCCAATCTTCAAGTTTTCAGCAGCGGTTAGAAAGGTCATTTATACAACAAATGCCATTGAATCTCTGAATTCCACTTATCGGAAGCTGAACCGTCAGAGAAGCGTCTTTCCAAGCGATACAGCCCTTTTAAAAGCCCTTTATCTGGCTACCTTTGAAGCTACAAAAAAATGGACTGCAACAATCCGGAACTGGGCTCAGGTTTATGGAGAGTTAAGTATCATGTATGAAGGTCGCTTGCCAGAGTAATAAAAAAGCAGAAAAACAGGCGGATTACCCGCCTGCTGTTGACATGCAATTTTGTAACTGTTATATATAAAGCAAGGGCGAAAAGCTGATTTTGTTTAAGCCTATCGCTCATTCTTATCATAGAAGATCATATTTACAGACTTTTCTTCATAGTCTCGCATCTTAAATGACAGGTTTAAGATGCGATATTTTAAGTTGTTATTAAACATTTTTATTCCATTATTTCATAATCTTCTTTTTCTGCTAAATCAGATTGGAGGTTTTGAAGGTACTCATTGCAGCTGTTCAAGTGTTCTGTTTCGTGTTCTGATTCTGAGTAGATGGTTGCAGCGTTATTTAAGTAATCTTGTTTTACGGAGTTTAAATATTTCTCAATCGGTAGATTGATTTTATAAACTTCAAATTCGTGTTGCCAATATTCTTCTTCAGAATCGAACTGATTAATTAAAGCTTGTGCTTCGTCTTTATTTGTTGCTCCGTTTATGATCTCTTTTAATTCATCCAAATATGCCCAAACTTCCTCATCGGTTACAGAATAGCCTTCTGAAATTGCCTTTTGATATGTAGCATCACGTTCTAACATATATTTAATTGCTTTTTCGCGAGCAGTAGATTCGGTATATCCGGCTAAAATGTAAAATTCGGTAGCCTGTTCAATATCGTCTTTTGTAATAATTCCACCTGATTTCCCTTTTGCAAAAATAGAATTATCACTTTTTTCCTTATGAGATTTAAATAACTGTCCGACTTTTTCCATGATATCAATATTGGACTCAAATGATGTGGCATATACAGATATTGATCCTATGATTAAAATAACAAGTAATGATGTAGCTATTAGTATTCGTTTTTTCATAATTGACTCCATTTCTTTGCTTTTTAATAGCAATTTTAAATTTTTAAGGGTGATCACAAAATTATTTTGTTGCTAATGGTATGGTTGCTGAGTTTGAGTAGGCCATAGGAATTCCATCTGGACAGGTTAATAAATATGTGATTTGTCCTTTGTAGGTAGTGTTTTTAGGATAATATTTTACTGTAGTGTTAAAATAGTACCATCCCCATTCCCACTTGCTAGTATCTACCAACAAATCGCCTTGTTGGAACGGTGATATAATAACTTTGTTAGTTCCATCCGTATGTAATGCGTTAGATACATCTACAGAAATATTGTTAGCTCCAGCGCCAGATCTTTTTATCATATAAAATTTTTGACGAAATGGAAATGCATTCTGTGTATTAGTGGAAGAATAATAAGATTCGTAATAGTCTAATTCTATGTCCACTACATTCCATCCATTATCGGGTATTGCAAAAACATGTTGATCTTGAACTACGCTTCCTTTTTGCAATGACTGACGTTTGGTTTGAGTTTCTAAGTGCGTTGCATGGCTTGTGATGAGTGGAGAGTAAATTAACATAGCAAATAAAATTGGAATTAATGTAGTTTTTTTAAAAAAATTTTTCATATCTGTTCCCTTCCTCGTACATCAAATATTTAAAAGTAGTGAATTTAATGAAAACTAAAAGTAAAGTTTTCATTGGCATAACTCTTTATAGAATTCTTTTTTAATTCTAATAGGTTGCTTTGTTTATAGTTTTTTAATTTCTCTAAATATGCCCAAAACTTTTCGTCAGTTACATCATAAACTTTTGCGATTGCTTTTTGATAAGTATCATCACGTTCCGATATATATGTGATTGACTTTGTGTTGCTGTCAATTTATTTGAGAGTTTGAATAGATGATATTTTTTCTCCTTAATTATAACACTATTTTTACTCTTTTTTTTGAAATGTAACAAAATGCATAGGTTATGGTAATAACTTACATGTTTTAGATGTTTGTCATCGCTTTTCTTTTGGTCAAGGAGTCTTTATAGTATTATATAAAAAATCTCCATTCTTACTTGAAGGATGGAGATTTTTAAAAGTAATTAAATGGCAGTGTATACAATTTCTCCGCCGCATACAGTCATTTTCACTTTCCCGTACAATTCCCAGCCGATAAACGGTGAATTTGACGACATGGAAGCGAAGAATTCAGGAATCCATTTTGCTTCGGGATCGAAGATCACGAGGTCGGCAGGAGCGCCCTTTTCGATTTTTCCGCCGTCTAAATGATACAGTCTGGCGGGATTGATCGTCATTTTTTCGAGAAGCTGCATAAGTGACAGATGCCCTTTGCGTACAAGAGAAGTGATCCCGAGCGCCAGTGATGTTTCCAAACCGATGATTCCGCTTGGAGCGGCAGTGATGGAGCGTTCTTTTTCTTCTTTGCTGTGCGGGGCATGGTCTGTTGCGATAATATCGATCGTTCCGTCGGCGAGTCCGGCGATGATTGCCTGACGGTCAGCTTCGGAGCGAAGCGGCGGGTTCATCTTTGCAAGTGTTCCATATGTCAGAACAGCCTCGTCTGTCAGTGTGAAATGGTGCGGCGTTGCTTCCGTGTGAATATTTGCGCCGAGTGATTTAAAGTGGCGGATAATGTCTACGGAACGTCCCGAGCTGATATGCTGCATAACAACGTCGGCGCCTGAATGCAGCGCGATCATGCAGTCTCTTGCGACGAGGGATTCTTCGGCGATAGAGGGAGAACCGTAAATGCCGAGCTGTTCAGACACCGCGCCGTGGTTGACGCCGTTGTTTTTAATAAATGACGGATCTTCTTCATGAAGGCTGATCGGTACGTTTAGCTGTTTGGATTTTTCCATTGCCTCGTATAAAAACGCGGCGTTTTTCAACGGAATGCCATCGTCGGTAAATCCGCATGCTCCGGCAGTTTTCAACGCTTCCATGTCGGTCATTTCTTCGCCGCGCAGTTTATGAGAGACGGAAGCGGCCTGATAGACGTGTATTTTTTCGTCTTTCGCTCTTTCTAAAATATCTGTTAAAGTTTCTGTATTGTCTACGACCGGAGACGTATTTGCCATACAGATGACAGAGGTAAATCCACCCTTTGCAGCTGCAAGCGACCCGGTATGGATATCTTCTTTGTAAGTGAGTCCCGGATCACGAAAATGCACGTGTGTATCGACTAATCCCGGAGCTATAGTCAGTCCTGAAAGGTCAAGAATTTCTTCTTCATTCTGCGGAGCAAGGTCTGGGGCAAGTTCAGTGATAATACCGTTTGTAATACGGAGGTCCAGAGGTGCGGCGGTTC
>ENA-OPBZ01000337-OPBZ01000337.1-human-gut-metagenome-genome-assembly--contig:-NODE-337-length-26610-cov-8.446809_pt1 | contig 26610 bp, 13 predicted proteins | sample MGYA00241072_ERZ501459 | MGnify/ENA primary metagenome ERZ501459 (study PRJEB25962, sample SAMEA2042632) | human gut metagenome | biome: human gut; feature: human-associated habitat; material: faeces...
TGGTACAGGCAAAGATGAAAGGCAGGAAACGCCAGACAGAACAGGGAGAATACAGTATGTTTGCCGGTTTACTCCGCTGTGCAGAGTGTGGCGGTGCATTAACATTAAAGAAGACACACACCAAAGACCAACATGAAGTTTATACCTGTTCCACTTATATCCATAAGGGGAAAGCACACTGCACTCAGCACCGAGTGGACGCTGATGATCTGTATGATGCAGTCCTTACCAGAATCCAGGAATGTGCAAAAGCAGTCACCGGAGATGGAACAGAACTGGAAGACAGGGTAAAAGAGTTGTGTGAGGAAGATACGCAGGGACACAGAGACAGTCTGGAGAAGCTGGTATCAAAGCAGAAAGACCGTCTGGAGACGTTAGACCGGCTGATTGCAAAACTGTATGACGACCTCATCAATGACAAGATTACAGAATCTGTTTTTGATAAGATGTTGGAGAAGACGCAGAAAGAGCAGTCGGACATCAAAAAGGAACTTTCCCAGAATGAGAGTGTGCTGAACACAGAAGAAAAACTGGACGCACAGTCCCAACAGTGGATTGACGATATCAGCGAGTATGCGGATATCAAAGAACTGGATGCCAATCTTCTGAACCGGCTGATCAGTAAAATCATTATCTCAGAACCGCAGGAGAAAGACGGAACAGAAAATTACCGCCGTACTCCTGAAACGGTTACAATGGAAATTCATTTCAATTTAAAACCAATACCGGAGCTTGGAACCATCGAAAGAGGTTCCGGCTCCCATAAATAAGAAAAATCTATCAAAATTTAATCTATTTTAATCTTTTCAAGGCTCATTTCGAGCCAATATTTTCTCATAAAAGACATAAAACAGTTGATGGCGGGCGGTGGCATCGTACTGATTGGAATAAACCTGATTCCACAGCTTGCAACTTTGTTTGGATAAATAAATGGGTGGAATAACCGAAAAAATAACAGAGTTCATAAAGGATCTGCTAACAGGCTGGATCACATCAAACCTGGATACCATGTTTACCGATGTAAATACCAAAGTAGAAACGATTGCTGCGGAGGTTGGGAAAACACCCCAAAATTGGAACAGTGGCATTTTTTCCATGATAAAAAATCTGTCGGATAATGTCATTGTCCCCATTGCGGGGATGATTATTACATTTGTACTGTGTTATGAGCTGATTTCCATGATTATGGAAAAAAACAATATGCACGATACGGATACGTTTATGTTTTTCAAATACATTTTCAAGATGTGGGTAGCGGTATATCTTGTTACTCATACTTTTGATATTGCGATGGCAATTTTTGATGTAGCGAATCATGTGGTATCCAATGCTGGCGGTATGATAACCGGTTCCGCATCTATTGATGTTACAGAAGCATTGAAAACGCTTCTTGAAACGCAGATTGAAGATATGGGAATCGGAGAATTACTGGGGCTTGGTCTGGAAACGATGCTGGTTAGTTTATGTCTAAAAATCATATCAGTCCTGATTACCGTCATTTTATATGGACGAATGATAGAAATATATCTTTATGTCTCTGTGGCACCTATTCCGTTTTCAACATTTACGAACAGGGAATGGGGAAGTATTGGAAATAATTACGTGAAGGCATTATTAGCGTTGGGATTCCAGGGATTTTTTATGATGGTATGTGTTGCGATTTATGCAGTTCTGGTAAATGCCATTACAGTTGCGGATAATCTTCATACAGCTATCTGGTCAGTTGCAGCATATACAGTTATTTTATGTTTCAGTCTGTTTAAGACCAGTTCCCTGGCAAAATCAATCTTCAATGCACATTAGGAGGAAACAAGAATATGGCATATGTTCCAGTGCCGAAAGATTTTTCAAAAATAAAGACAAAATTAGCACTGAATTTAACTAAAAGACAAATTATATGTTTTTCTCTGGCAGGAATTTGTGGTGTTCCGGTCTATTTGCTGACAAAAGCAGGACTGGGAACAGATGTGGCAGCAACGCTTATGATCATAGTGATGCTGCCATTTTTCTTTTTTGCAATGTATGAAAAGGATGGATTTCCAGCAGAGAAAATATTGCTTCACATTATCCGGCAGAAATTTTTAAGACCTGGAATCAGGGTCTATCGTTCCCAAAACTTATATGACCGGATTATAGAGTACGATAAATTAGAGAAAGAGGGTGCATGGCTTGAGAAAAAGGCAAAAGAAGCCAGGGAAGCGAGAAATCCGTTCCATTTCTTTAAAAAAGCAGACCGAAAAAAATAAGAAACAGAAAACCGGACTTACGAAAGAGGAAAAAAAGCGTCTGAAAGAACTTCGGATGATAAAAGCGGAGAATCAGAAGAAGAGGAAGCCTTTTACAGCGCAGGATACGATTCCATATAAGGAAATATATAAGGATGGTATCTGCAGAACGGATGATAACTATTATTCAAAAATGGTGCAGTTCTACGATATAAATTACCAGTTAGCGCAGAATGATGATAAAGCGGCTATTTTTGAGAACTATTGTGAGTTCCTGAATTCATTTGACAGCTCTGTTGAGGTACAAATTACATTTCTTAATCAACAGGTGAATTTTGATGAGTATGCAAAAAATATTGATATTCCAGAGCAGGATGACTGTTTCAATGATATCCGGAAAGAATATTCGGATATGTTGAAAATGCAGCTTTCCAAAGGAAATAACGGGCTTGTAAAAACAAAATATATCACATTTTCCATTAAAGCGGATAATCTGCGAAATGCAAAATCCAGGCTGGAGAGAATTGAAGCCAGTGTGTTGAATAATTTTAAGGTGATGGGAGCCATGGCAGAGCCTTTAAATGGAGTAGAACGTCTGAAAATTCTGCATGATGTGATGAATATGGACACAAAAGAATCTTTCCATTTCCATTATGGGATGGTTGCAAAAACAGGTCTGCAGACAAAAGACTTTATTGCACCTACCGGATTTGATTTTCGTAATGACAGCTATTTTCGGATGGGACAGACTTTTGGATGCGTGTCATATTTACAGATTACATCACCAGAACTTACGGATAAACTGCTGGCAGATCTGCTGGATCTGGAAGAGAATCTTATCATCAATATGCACCTGCGTCCCATTGATCCCAAGGCAGCTATTAAAAGTCTGAAAAGTACGCTGTCAAATATTCAGAAAATGAAAATTGAAGAACAGAAGAAAGCGGTCAGAAGCGGATATGATATGGATATTATTCCAACGGACATTTCTACATACGGAGAGGATGTGGAGGGATTGCTCAATGAAATCCAGTCCAGGAATGAGAAACTTTTTGAACTTACTTTTTTGCTGATGAATACAGCGGACAATAAGAGAAAACTGGACAATATTGTGTATCAGACGGCAGGAATTGCTCAGAAATATAATTGTAATATACGGAGACTTCAATATCAGCAGGAACAGGGACTTGTGGCATCACTGCCACTGGGAATGAACCAGACTGGAATACAGAGAATTATGACTACGACTTCTACAGCAATCTTTGTTCCGTTTACCACACAGGAACTTTTCCAAGGCGGTGAAGCTCTTTACTATGGCTTAAATGCACTGTCAAACAATCTCATTATGGTGGATCGGAAACGATTGAAAACACCTAACGGCCTGATTTTGGGTACTCCTGGTTCCGGTAAGAGTTTTGCAACGAAAAGAGAAATTCTCAATGTTTTCCTGATTACAGACGATGACATTATTATCTGTGACCCGGAGGGAGAATATTTTCCGCTGGTAAATGCCTTAAATGGTGAAGTTATTAAAATCAGTGCAAAAAGTAATGATTACATCAATCCTATGGAAGTGAACCTGGATGTTATTTATCATCCGGAGAAATACAGGATTAATGGCGATGTGGAGGATATTGATACCATTATTGCTGATAAAGCAGAGTTTATCACATCTTTCTGCGAGGTCATTATGAAGAAACCTCAAAATGCAGAATTAAATGGTGATGAGGTTTCCATGATTGACCTGTGTGTAAAAGACATTTATAAAAAATATCTTTACAATGATCCAAAACCGGAAAATATGCCGACTCTGCAGGATTTCTATGAACGTCTGAACTTTTATGCACCAGATAAACCAGCAGCACAGAACATTGCCAACAGTCTGCAGTTGTATGTAACAGGATCGCAGAATGTATTTAACCATCGAAGTAATGTCGATACGCAGAACAGAGTGGTATGCTTTGATATCCGGGAACTTGGAACCACACTACGAAAAGCAGGGATGTTGATTGTCCAGCATATGGTTTGGACAAGAGTATCACAGAACCGCAGTCGCAGGAAATCAACCCGTTATTATGTGGATGAATTTCACCTTTTGCTGAACCAGCCACAGACTGCTAATTATTCTATTGAAATGTGGAAGAGATTTCGTAAGTGGGGTGGAATCATTACAGGAATCAGTCAGAATGTAACAGATTTTCTTGGCTCTCTGGCAGTAGAAAGTATTGTGGGAAACAGTGATTTTATCCTGATGTTAAATCAGCACAGCGGGGATCAGAAGATCCTTGCGGAGAAATTGAATATTTCCAAGCATCAGATTTCTTTTGTAAATAACAGTAATGCAGGAGAAGGGCTGCTTTTTTACGGAAATGTAATCATACCTTTTGCAGACAGATATCCGCAGGATACCAGAACCTATGCTTTGATGAGTACTAAACCGGATGAGATTCAGACTTAACGGACAAAAAAGCAGAGGTGAGGTACATTGGGAAAACAAAAATATACGGCGAAAGAGAAGAAAGTCAGCCGTATGACCAGAAATGGTCTGGTTGAGGAAAATCTTGCAACAAAGGAGACCAGAAAAGTTACAAACAGCGATCAGGAGTTGCCTTATAAACAGAAGGATGTAGAACAGGCATTTATTACTTCTGAAAAGAAGAAAAACTCTCATAAAAAAGCTGAAAAGAAACAATTTTCCGAAAAAGTTCAGGAGGGAAATCCTGCCAAAAAAGAAGAGGCTGCAAACAGTCCTCCGGGAAAACGAAAAACACAGGGACGGTACAGATACCGGGACAAGCCTGCAGGTGTATCTGTGGATTCAGCGGTAGAAATACGTGAGCGCAAAGAAAAACACAGGAGCCAGTATCAGCGACAGAAAAAGAAACAGCAGAGACTGCAGTTTGGAAAACTGGAGACAGATGGAAGTCTGAAGAAAGAAAAGAAAACTTCGGCTGAAACAGATGGAGGACATTTTCAGGCAGAGAAGAATGATGTTTCTACAAACCGAAAAAAAGGAAAGCAGAAATATAGCCGAAAAACAATAAAAACTTATCAGGAAGTGGATAAGGCTGCAAGAAAACAGGAAGCTGAGAGGCAGAACAAAATTCCGAAAGATTCTGTTTATACCAAGAAAACAAATGAGGAACAGAAAGCAAAGGTAAAGTACCATTTATATTTCGACAAAAAAACAGGGAAAACGGATGGTAAAAAGAAAACCTTGTCTTCTGTTCCAAAGAAAGCATTAAAAAATGCAGTATATCAGAAAGCAGGCGAAGACGAAGAGGAAAACAGTGCTGTAGATGCAGCACATAAGCTGGTGAGTTCAGGTGAGTGGATATTACAGGAACATAGCAGTCGAAATATCCGGAAGAACCGCAGTCAGATACATAAAGAAAACCGTTTAGAGCAAAGAGCCTGGAAGAGTGCATCCAGGTATCAATATCAGAAATATCTGGAAGAACATCCAGAGATGCAGAAAAAGCTGATCAGAAAATTAATACAGAAGCAGAGGATTAAGCGAGAGTATCAGATGGCATACCGGGCTGGGAAGATTGCAAAAGAAACAAAAGACACCTCAATCCGGTCAGTAAATCTTGCTACTAAAATTGCAAGAAAGGCACAGGAAGTATTTGTAAGAAATGTAACTACTCTGATCTCAATGGGGTTGTTATTGATTTTGCTTCTTTCCGTAATGACAGGATTTGCTTCCTGTTCGGCTATGTTTTCTAATGGAATTTCTACGGTAATCGCTTCCAGTTACATTGCGGATCCGGACGAAATTGAAAAAGCAGAGTTGTATTATACGCAGTTGGAAGCCAGTCTTCAACAGAAAATAAACCAGATGGAAGCCCGGTATCCAGGAAAAGATGAATACAGATATAACATTGGTGAAATCGGCCATGATCCCCATACATTGATCAGTTATCTGACTGCCAGGTATGGGGATTTTAAGTTTGATGAGATAAAAGGAGAACTGGAAACAATTTTTTCTTTACAGTACGGAATCACCGTAGAGGAAAAAAGTGAAACCCGGCAGGAAACATCTACAATACAGGTAGGGCAGTCATTGGGAAATGTTGTGACCAGTGGATACTGTAACTGTCCTATCTGCTGTGGCGTGTGGAGTGGAGGACCAACTGCTTCAGGGGCAATGCCACAGGCTAATCATACGCTTGCGGTTGATGCTGCAAACCCATTTCTTCCAATGGGGACGAAAGTAGTGATGAATGGGATTGAGTACACCGTAGAAGATACTGGAAACTTTGCCCAGTATGGTGTCCAGTTTGATGTTTATTATGATAATCACGCAGTAGCTGAGGCACATGGTCATCAGACCTGGGAATGTTTTCTGGCAGAGGGCAATCAGAACTCTGTGGAAGTTACCCGTACAGTAACTGCAGATGTACTGAATGTTTCTGTTCAGGCAAAACCGCTTAGAAGTGTTATTCTGTCCAGAATGGAAGAGGATGAGCAGGAAATTTATGAAGAGGTCTATTCCAACAGAGGAAATTTACAGACATATAAAACTCCGGTTGAGTTAAACTGGTATGCCTATATCAGTACCTATTATGGGTATTCTGTAAACAATGGAACCGGGCAGACACAACTTCACAGAGGTGTGACGGTTAATGTACGACAGGGAACAGAAGTGAAGTCAGCGATGAATGGTTTTGTTGTAGATGTAGGATATAGCGGAACTTTTGGAAATTATGTAGTTACGCAGGATAAAAAAGGTGTGCAGATTAAATACGCTTATCTGCAGAGCATTTCGGTAGCAAATGGTCAGGAAGTAACAACAGATACTGTAATTGGTACAACGGGAAGTACAGGAAGTGCAACCGGAAGCCAGTTATATTTGGAACTGGTCAAAGATGGGGAATATTATAATCCTGTTTTTTATATCAGTACCGGAGATAGCGGGCTGTATGGTGGAGGCGGCAGTTATGATGATGAGACTGTGCGGAGATTATTTGCGGAAGCAGACAAATATCTTGGTATGCCGTATGTATGGGGCGGTTCCAGCCCGGAGACTTCTTTTGACTGTTCTGGTTTTGTAAGCTATGTGTTTACCAATTCGGGGGTCTGCAATATGGGAAGACTTACTGCACAGGGAATTTATGACATTTGTATGCTTGTATCACCAGAAGAAGCAAGGCCAGGAGATATTATCTTTTTCACTGGGACGTATGATGCGGGAGAGCCGGTTACCCACGTAGGAATTTATGCCGGAGATGGACAGATGATCCATTGTGGAAATCCAATTCAGTATACGTCCATTAATTCTGCATACTGGCAGTCTCATTTTTATGCTTTTGGCAGGCCATAAGGAGGGGCGTATTTGAACATTGAACGAATAAAAGAAGAACTTGCAAGAACCTACGTTAAGATTGAAAAGCTACAGAAAAAAGCAAGGGATTTGGAAGAACAGAAGAAACAGGCAGAGGATATGGAGTATCTGAAAATTATCCGAAGCAATGGAGTTTCCGCAGAGGAACTTCAGTTGATGATTGATATCAGCAAGGAGGAACAAAAAAAGATATTGGAAACCAGAGAAAAGGAGCAGACAGAAAATGAAGAAATTTCATAAAAGAGCAGCTGTATTTTTAACCGCAGCTACGTTAGCAGGACTTCCGGCAGGAGCTTTCTTTTATAGTTCGCCCGGAAGTCTGATTGTATGGGCAGATAATGTAGAAGTGGAATCATCAGAAGAAAGCAGCCCGGAAGATGTTGATTTTTCAGATGGATCAGAAGCTGAAATTCTTGCAGATCCGGTGGAACAGGCACAGGAAGATGCAGGAAATGATATGACGGAAACACCGGAAGTAGGGATTACCTTTACAGAACCCGAAGGCTGGCAGACAGATACGGCAACCGTAAAAATTCAAGTGGAAGATACAAAGAATACAGGTGCTTTTTCTATTGCAAAAGTAGAAGCAAGACTTTCAGAAAATGGAGGATGGTCAGACATAACCGGAAATATGGAAGTATCCATCTCTTCTAATTGTAGTGTTTATGTGAGAGTTACCGATCAGAATGGAAATACTTATGAGCAGAATCGTTACATAGAGTGTTTTGATAAAACCAAACCAACTATTATTGCGGCTGCGAAGAATGGGATACTGATCGTGCAGGGAGTTGATGCGGAATCAGGAATTGCTGCTTTGTATGTCAATGGAAATGAATTCACAGAACTGACGAATAATACATTAAATGTCCGTTTGCAAAAAGCGGATACTTCCTATGAATACTTTACCCTGCAGGCAAAAGACAAAGCAGGAAATATGTCAGAGAGCTATAAAGTAGGAAACCCTTATTATGAAAATCCAGATGCAGTAAAAGAGAATACAGAGGTTTCCGGAACGGAGCAGAATGCAGCTTCTTTGCCAGCCGATGGAACTGCAAGTAAGTCCACCAGTGCTACGGCAACCGTAACGGAACATCAGACAACGAACGAGACTGCTACTGCACCAACAGAACCAGAAAACACAGGAAATGAAACGGCTACAGAAGCAGATACCGGACGGGTGCAGGGAGAAAGTTCTGCTTCTGGCATGACAACAGGAACAGTTCAGGACAAGGGGGGAAAGGAATTTTATACGATCAAGACAAAAAGTGATAAGGTTTTTTATCTGATTGTAGATAAGGATAAAACGGATGAAAATGTTTATCTTCTTACAGAGGTAGGCGAAAATGATCTGTTGAACTTTACGGATACCAACATGGTCACACTTCCACAGAACCAGGCTATTGCAGAATCTGCACTGCCACTTGAAACGGAGAAAATCACAGAGACACCGGAACCAGAAGTTACGATCATACCGGAAGAAGAGGAAGAACCTGAGAAGAAAAGCAATAATTCCGGCACGATTTTATTAATGCTGCTAGTTCTGGCAGGAGTTTGTGGTGCTTACTATTATTGGAAATTTATGAAAGGAAGAAATACTTCTTTTGATTATGAAGAGGACGAGGACGACGATGAGGAGGAAGAAGATACAATTCGTGAGGATGATGAAGAATTAGAAGAATATGAAATGGAAGGTGAAGTAGAAGACGAAGAATCAGAGGAATAACTTTGTTTCACTTAATTACAGCGACAGGTGCAGAAAGGAGATTGAAAATTGCAGCTTGTAATTGCGGAAAAACCCAGCGTAGCCAGAAACATTGCGAAGGTGCTTCATGCCACAAACGTAAAAGATGGCTACCTGGAAGGAAAAGAGTATCTGGTTTCCTGGTGTATTGGGCATTTGATTGAACTGGCCAGTGCAGATCAGTACCGGAATGACTGGAAAGCATGGAAATATGAGACACTTCCCATGATCCCGGAGAATTGGAAATATCAGATCAAAGAAAGTACCAAAGGGCAGTTTCGGATTTTAAAGGAATTGCTTCACAGAGCAGATGTCACAGAAATTATATGTGCAACAGATGCAGGAAGAGAAGGGGAGTTGATTTTCCGTCTGGTATATAACCAGGCAGAATGTAAACTTCCCTTTAAAAGACTGTGGATTTCTTCCATGGAGGAAAAAGCAATTCTGGAAGGATTTCAGCAGATGAAAGATGGACATGAATATGATAATCTTTATTATTCTGCGGTGGCGAGAAGTGAAGCAGACTGGCTGGTGGGAATTAATGCCACCAGACTGTTTACGGTGCTGTACCACCATCGGTTGATTGTAGGTCGGGTGCAGACACCTACACTTGCAATGCTGGTGGAACGGGAAAAGAGTATCGAGAACTTCCAGAAAGAGAAGTATTATCTGGTTCATCTTCTGATGGATGGATTGGATGCTGTAAGCAACCGGATAAAAGAGAAAAGTGCTGCCGTTCAGATGATGGAGGATATGAAGGATGAAACTGCACAGATTCTTTCAGTAAAGAAAGAGAAGAAAAAGGTACAGCCGCCGAAATTATATGATCTGACCACATTACAGAGGGAAGCAAATCGTCTTCTTGGATTTACGGCACAGCAAACCTTGGACTATACCCAAAGCCTTTATGAGAAGAAACTGGTGACGTATCCAAGGACGGATAGCCAATATCTTACAGATGATATGGAAGAAAATGCTCTTCTGGTTGTCGGGGCAGTAAATAGTATGTTTCCTGAAATGTCAATAAAGGATTCAGAACCAGATATAAAGAGACTTTTGAACAGTAAAAAGGTATCAGATCATCATGCAATTATACCAACGGTAGAAATTACAAACATACCCTTGACTTTCTTCCCCTTGACCGAACAGGCAACCGCCGCTTCGTTCCGGTTATGGTCTATCCTGAAAGGGCTGAGGTTCATATTTTGGCGGATGAACAGGCTTCCAGAGAGTATATCAATCAGATGTGGGCAGAAGCTATGGAGATTTACAGAAGCGGCAATTTCCGTCTGAGATTCAGTCCGGCTATGAACGCTTATCTGAAAGCCCACCAAAAGGACTTTATGCCGGAGGACACAAAGGCAGGACAGATTTTAGATTATCTGGAACGCTATTCCGGCAGCATAGTCTGCTCCAAACAGCTTTACAAAGAAGCACTGGGGCATGATTATGACGAACCGAAACAATGGGAACTGCGAGAGATCAATGACATTATGAATAACGCTGTCACAGGCTGGAGGGCGTTCAGCAATCCGAGGTATTTTCCAGAGCCTTACCGCAGACAAAAAGGCTGGGAGCGTATCAGGAACGACAACGAGCCTGACAACAGCATGGATGGTTTTCAAGAAATCCCGACAGAGGAAATGGAACAGTTAGGGCTTCCGGAAGAATGGTTGAAGCAAAAATAAAAGCCAGTTGTCGCTTCGGTTGTCGAGCCGGTTGTCGGTCTGGTTGTCGGGTAAAAATCCCGAAAGCCTTGATATTGCGGCACTTTTCCCTCTCTGACAACCATGACAACCAATATTATAAAGAAAAAGGAAATAGTAAAAAGATAGTATCGCCCGATAAAGAAAAAAGGTTTTCTGATGTCCGTTGTCGGAACTTCGTTGTCAGACCTTTCCTTGTCGGGCTTTTTTCATTTAAGGAGGAATATCGTATGACAAATATTGTGAACAGTACACTACCCACCCAAAATAACCATTCGGAGAAAAACAAACCGGATGGAGTTTTTGTGATTAAGCAAGGCAAAACAAATTATAAAGTCAAAGTGTTTTTTGACCATAGTAGCGGTTTGACTGCGGAGGACAGGTTGAAACGCATTATTCAGGCAGAAGCAGAGAGAGAATCTGCGTAAGTAATATGAAAAATATCCACGCACCCCCTTGACAAAAGCTTTCAGAGGATACGCTCCTTAGTGCCATGGAACACGCTGGAAGTTCGGATACGATAGAAGACGCAGAGAGAAAAGGGCTTGGAACTCCGGCTACCAGGGCAGCGATTATTGAAAAACTGATTGAGAAAGGCTTTATTGAGCGTAAAAAGAAGCAGATATTACCTACAGCAGATGGAAGAAATCTGATTAGGATTCTTCCGGAAATGATCAAATCACCAAAACTTACAGCAGAATGGGAAAATGATCTGACACTGATTTCCAGAGGCCAGAAAAATGTAGAAGAATTTCTCTTCGAAATTGAAAAAATGGTTACCAAATTGGTAAGTGATAATGGACAGCCAGTGGAAGAATACCAGAAACTATTTTCAGATGGTCGGAAAGAAATTGGAAAATGCCCAAGATGTGGCAATAAGGTTTATGTGGGAAAGAGAAATTATTATTGTTCAGGAAGTGATTGCAGTTTTACTTTATGGAAAAATAACCGATTTTTTGAGAGTCAGGGAAAAACGCTTGATGAAGCAACTGTCAGGAAGCTGCTGAGTGAGAAGCAGGTGCATTTCAAAGATCTGGTATCAGAGAAAACAAAAAGGAAGTATGAAGCAACTATAAAGATGGAGGTTTCAGAAACCGGAAATCCAAAGTTTCAATTGATTTTCCCGGAACGGAAGAAAGGAAAAAAGAATGAAGAATAAAAAAAATATGAGAAGATTTTTGTCGGGATTCTTGGCATTGCTTACAGTGTTATCTACAATTCTATCTCCAATACTGTCCTATGCGGCAGATGTAGTGCCAGTGCCAGAAGAGCCACCGTTATACGAAGAGGTAAAAAATGAACTTGATGCAGATGAGGTGGTAAAAGCAAAAGATCTGGAACTGGAAACAGGCAGTATTTTTGAAGTGGAGAAAGATTTTACCGGACTGGAAATACCAGATGAAAAAAAGGTGAAGATCACTTTCCATGAGGCAAAAAATGAGGAAAAGCAGGACTTTACAACAGATTACGAAGATACATACAAAGCTGTTTATTATGTAGAGCCAGTAAGTGGCCACCCAATTTATCAGATCAATCGTAAGCTGATTGTAAAGGAAGCGGTGGTGCAGGTTGCTGAATCTGAGAATCAGGAATCTGTAAGCAACCAGGAAGATGAGAATGAAGCAGAAGGCGAGGAACCAGCCATAGGCACTGCAGAGAGTGAAGAACCTGTGCAGGATGAGGTAAATGTAGAAATTCCGTCAGAGGATGAAATCTATGAAGAAGTAACTCCGACAGAAATTCCGGTTGAGGAAGAGCCAATAGATACACCAATCCCGGAAAACCCGTCTGAGGAAGTTTCAACAGAAGAACCTGCCATAGATGATAATCCGGATACAGACAGCACATTTGAAGAAATTACAGATACAGATCCGGAAGAAATGCCAGAGGCGACAGACGACTCTTTTACAGATGGAACAGAGAAAACAGAAGATGCAGATGGAAATTATCAGGTAAATATTGTTCGTGGAGAGGAATTTCATATTGAGCTGAACCATGAAGATGGACAGTATCAGCCAGGAGAAACCGTTGTTTTTTCCGGAGATATGCCGCAAGGCAGCTTAATTGCAGTAGGAACAACAAAAGTACAGGCAAACCAGACAGAGAATACAGAAGATTTATTGTATTCTGAGGTGACTTATCACGAAGAATCGGATAAATTCAGTTTTGAAATGCCAGCAGATGACATTGATCTAAGTGTTTCCATGGATCAGGCAGAAAACGGTATCATGTTACTTGCAACCGATACTCCATGGGATGATGCAACAAATATTGAAGCAAATAAATATTACTATTATTCAGATGGCCAGCTTCATCCGTTTGATACAGTTATGGGACAGGGTGGAAATGACAGCTACAAATATGTTCGTTACAAAGCAGGCGGAAAGACTTATACAGTAAATGCGTATTGTATGCAGCACTCCATGCAGTCACCTCCAAGTGGGACAACATATAAAAATATGGTTGAACTGGATGAAGGCGGAGATGATAAATATTTGAGAAAAGCCTTATTCTATGGATATGGCGGTCCAGGATGGGGACATACATTCAATGGATATAATGTAAAATCCATTATGGAAAAATATGGATGCAGTTCTGAGACAAGAGCCATGCAGCATTACCTGGTTGACTATTTATATGATGGCGAATCCGGATTTGGAGGTGCGCTTTCTACAACCGCTAAAAATATGCTGAAAGAGATTAAAGCAGCTCTTGCTAAAATGCCTGATCCGACAGCAATGAAACTTCTTCCAGGACTTTCCGTTAATGCAACGGGAAAGGAAACAGAAAGTTTTACCTGGAAGGCAAATGAAGCATTTACCATTACCATTCATCTGGAGAACGGAGTAAGCCTTGTTAATGAAACCACAGGAAAAACGGCATCTGGAAATGTCACTGTAAAGGGTGGAGAGAAATTCCATCTTGTAGCTACAACAGCCAATATGGGTAGCCTGAAAGGAAAGTATGCGATTACATCTAATTTCCCTTTGGATTTCCATGCAATGCTCTTAAAATTGGAGAGTTCACAGGACATTGGTTTTGGCTACTATACAGATTCCTCTGACCTGCAGATTACAGTTGACTGGCCGGAAGAAGCAGTTATTGAAATTACAAAGAAAGATGGAGATACTGGAAAAAATCTAGCTGGAGCCGTGTATGGGGTATATAGTGATAACGCCTGCACAAAGCTGATTGCTAAAATGCCGCCAACAGACAGCAATGGTTCTTCACGTGTAACTCTTACTAAGACACAGGATACAGTTTACTTAAAGGAAATTACAGCACCAGAAGGTTATGTTGTCCAGGCTTCCTCTTATGGAGTGAAATTAGTAGTTGGCAGTACGACCAAACAGACTGTAACGGACAAAGAGCAGAAAGGAAATCTGACCGTTTATAAAGAGGGTGAGGTTTTCGTAGGAGCTGTATCTGATGAAAATGGAACTTTATTCCAGTATGAGAAACGCCGTCAGAAAGGAGCCGTTTATAACGTATATGCTGCCGAGGATATTGTAACAGCAGGTGGAAAAACAGTTTACAAAAAAGGCGCAGAAGTAGCGAAAAATCTGATCACAGGTGAGAACGGTTCTGTAACGGTAAAGAATCTTCCGCTTGGAAGCTATAATGTAACAGAAGCACAGGCCCCGGAAAATTTTTATAATGCAAAAGAAACAAAAAAAGTAACCATTTCTTATGCAGGGCAGACTGCAGAAGCGGCTTTCTCAGAGACTACCTTTACAAATAACCGTCAGAAAGCAGTGGTGCAGGTGATAAAGAAAGACAAAGATACTGAAAATACACTATCCGGAGGGCATTTTGCTCTGTTTGCAGCGCAGGATATGAAAACTGTGGATGGAAAAGTAGCAGTAAAAAAAGATGCTCTGATTGAGACTGCAATTACTGGTACTGATGGAAAAGCAGCATTTAAAGCAGATCTTCCAGTGGGATTTTCTTATTATGTAAAAGAAGTCCAGGCTCCGGTTGGTTATGTCAGAAATGAGAAAGATACTTATTCTTTCCAGTTCAGTTATACCAATGATGAACAGGCAAAAATTTCTTTCAGTCATACTTTTGTGAATGACAGGGTCAGTGCTGCAATCTCTTTGAATAAAAAAGATGCCGAGACAAAAGAAAATAAGGCACAGGGAGATGCTTCCCTGGAAAATGCGGTGTATGGACTTTATGCAAGAAACGACATTACCCATCCAGATGGAAAGACAGGCGTTATTTATAAAGCCGGAAGCCAGATTTGTACGCTAACTACCGATAAAGAAGGAAAAGCAAGGATAGAGAATCTTTATCTTGGAGAGTATTACATCAAGGAAATTACCCCATCCGTAGGATATCTGGCAGACGAGCATGAATATGATCTTGTATGCAGTGATGAAGGTGATCTGACAGCGGTTGTAGAAAAAGAGTGTACCTCACTGGAAACGGTGAAGAAACAGCCGTTTGAACTTATTAAAGCTGCCAATAATGGAGACACAGATGCTGCATTACTATCCGGAGCTGGATTTAGTGCATATCTGGTATCTTCTTTGGTGGTAAAAGAGGATGGAAATTATGATTTTTCCTCTGCAGAGCCGGTTGTGATCGGTGAAAATGGAGCAACGGAAATTTTTACAAATGAGAAAGGCTATGTAAAATCCATTGCAATTCCATATGGAACATATCTGGTGAGAGAAACTACAACACCCCATAATTACAAACCTGTAGATGATTTTATTGTCCGGGTTACAGAGAATAAACCAACAGAGCCGCAGACATGGAGAGTTCTTTTGGATAAAGAATTTTCTGCAAAACTGAAAATTATCAAACAGGATGATGAGACTAAAAAATCTGTTCTAATTCCGGGAACAGAGTTTAAAATTTATGATATGGATCATGAAAAATATGTAGAGCAGGTAACTACATATCCGACAACCGTTACACATATCTCTTATTTCACAGATACAGATGGATATCTGATCCTGCCGCAGAATTTAAAAATCGGTTATTATAGAATCGAAGAGGTAACAGCACCGGACGGTTATACCATTAACAAAAATTATGTCGAAATACAGGTGGACACCAATACCCTGTATCAGACTGATCCGGTATCAGGTGATGCAATCATTGAAGTTGTATATGAGAATCATCCGGTGAAAGGAAAACTCACTGTACAGAAAAAAGGAGAGGTTCTTTCGACCTATAAGAATGATTTTAAGTATGAAGTTCAGAATCTTTCCGGTGCAGTATATGAAGTGTATGCTGCAGAGGATATTTATACAGCTGATTTCCAGAAAGATGACACAGGAAAAAGAATCCTGGAATATGCAAAGGGTGCAAAAGTTGCAGAACTGACAACGGATGAATCCGGAAAAGCAGATCTTGATAATCTGCCTCTAGGAGAATACAAAGTTGTAGAAAAGACTGCACCGGAGGGATTTGTATTAAATGAAGAAGAACAGAAGATTTCTTTCGTCTATGCAGACCAGGATACACCAGTGATCTCACAGAGTGCAGAGTTTATAAATGACCGCCAGAAAGTAGAAGTGTCAGTTGTGAAAAAAGATGCTGAAAATGAGAAAGGGCTTTCTGGAGCAGAGTTTGGTCTTTACGCAAAAGAGGATATAAAAGCAGGGGATAAGGTACTGGTAAAAGCAGACGAACTGCTTACAAAAGCGGTAACAGGTGAAGATGGAAAAACTGTTTTTGAGCAGGATCTGCCATTTGGAATTTATTATATAAAAGAACTGGCAGCACCAGATGGTTTTGTATCTTCAGATGAGCAGATTGAGGTGACTGCGAAATATCAGGGACAGGAAGTAAAAACAGTAAAACTGGAAACCGTTTTTAAGAATGAGCCGACAACAACTGAATTTACGAAATCAGATATTACAACAGGTGTGGAACTTGACGGAGCAACACTGACGGTTTTGGATTCAGACGGAAAAGAAGTAGAAAAATGGACTTCTGTAAAAGGAAAAGCTCATGTAATAAAAAGACTCCATGTGGGAAAAACCTACACACTTCGGGAAGAGTTTGCACCATATGGTTATCTGCAGGCGGAGGAAGTGAAATTTACAGTTTCTGATACTGCAGATGTTCAAAAAGTAGAAATGAAGGATGCTGTTCCGGTTGGACGAATCATCATCAATAAAAAAGGTGAATTTGTCAAAGAAGTTACCTGGAAAGATATGCTGGCAGGCGGCATGGACGCAGCATTTGGCTATGTTACAGGTTCTTTGAAAGATGTTACTTTTGAAATTTATGCAGCGGAGGATATCAAGGCTGCAGATGGGGAAAGCAGTGATTATTATAAAAAGGACGAACTGGTAGCAACAATTACGACAGATGCTCTTGGATATGCAAGATCAGAAGATCTTCCTTTAGGCAAATATTATGTAAAGGAAAAAGAGACGGCGGATGGATATGTTCTGGATGGAGAAATCAGAGAGGTTGATCTGACTTATCGTGATCAGAATACTCCGGTTGTGACTTATGATGAGGACTGGCAGAATAACCGCCAGAAAGCAAAAGTAACTGTAGTTAAGAAAGAAAAAAATACAGACCGTGTTCTGGAAGGCGGAGTATTTGCACTTTATACAAAGAATGATATTTTAAATGCAGAAGGCGAAGTAATCCTGAAAGCAGATACCATGATCGAGCAGAAAGCTACGGATCAGGATGGAAGGATTGTATTTACGGCAGATCTTCCAATCAATGGCAGCTACTATGTAAAAGAAGTGCAGGCTCCTGCTGGATTTGTGACAACAGAAGAAATCAAGGAATTTGAGTTTGCTTATGCGGGAGAAGAGGTTGCAGAAGTATCCTTTGAGTTCACTTATGAAGATGAGCCAACTACTTTTGAAATCACAAAATCAGATATTACAACCGGGGAAGAATTACCAGGTGCAAAACTGAAAGTATCCGATTCAGAGGGAAACGTTGTGGATGAGTGGACATCCGGAAGCACACCACACATCATTAAGGAACTGGAAGTTGGAAAGAAATATACATTAACAGAGACAATTCCTGCTGATGGCTATGCAACTGCAGAATCCATTACGTTTGTAGTAGAAAATACTGCAGATATACAGAAAGTAGAAATGCAGGACGATACAACAAAAATTCTGATCAGTAAGGTGGATATGACAGATGGAAGCAGCGAGGTCAAAGGTGCGAAGCTGTATATCCTTAATGAAAACCAGGAAGTTATGGAAAGCTGGACGTCTGGTGATCAGCCCCATTATGTGGAGAAACTTCCAATCGGTACTTATACATTATTGGAGGAAACAGCACCGAAGGGTTACATTGTGGCAAATAAAGTGACGTTTGAGATTAAGGACACCGGAGATATTCAGGGAGCCAAAATGGAAGATGAACAGGCAATGGGCAAGGTGATCTTAAATAAAACAGATAAAGATACCAAGAAGCCAATGAAAGGTGTAGAATTTACCCTTTGTGACAGTAAAGGTAAAGTTCTGGAAACTCTGGTAACAGACAGTGCCGGCCATGCAGAATCAAAGAATTATCCGATTGCGACTTTTAAGAATGGGCAGTATAAAAAAGCAATCACATATATCCTGAAAGAAACAAAAACACTGGATGGCTATCAGCTTGATGAAACCGAGCATAAGATTCAGTTTGAATATGTCAATGACCGTACTCCTGTGATTGAATATACTCTAGATCTGACAAATAAGAAAGCTCCGGAAAAAGACACTCCGGAAACATCAGAAAACCAGGGAGTCAGCACTCCTGTTTCCCATGGTTCTGATGCGACTTCTGTATCCAATTCACCAAAAACAGGAGATAATACAAATATTGCTATTTTTGTGCTGGCGCTTGCAGTATCAGCAGGATGTCTGGGAACTGTAGTGACAGTTAAGAGAAAACGCAAATGATAATATAAATAGTGTTCTGGGGCTGTGGTTACTGCACAGCCCCATTTTGAAAAGGAGAAGAAATTGAAATTAGGAGCAAGAATAAGAAAAATCCGTATGTTTCGCAACATAACTCAAAAGGAATTGGGACGCAGGTTAGGATATGGGGAAAGTAGTGCGGATGTGAGAATCGCCCAATATGAAAGCGGACAGCGCACGCCAAAACAGGAAACGCTTATCCGGATAGCAGAAATATTGGAAGTTGATGTCCGGAATTTTTTAAGTCCTGGAATTGCGACAATGGACGAATTAATGGAAACTTTATTCTGGATGGATGAAGAAAATAGAGGGCTTTTTCATCTGTTTCTGCTAAATGATTCAGAAAGTGAAATGGCTGGAATCACAATAAGGGATAAAAAAACAATGTCTTATCTGCAGGAATGGATGGGGAAAAAGCAGAAATTGGGCGATGGAAGAATCACAGAAGAGGAATATCTGGAATGGAAACTGCATTGGCCAGAGAATAAGAGAAAAACAGAATATAAAACCGTATGAAGTAAAAAGGAATTGCTTTGCGGAGAGTTACCTGTTAGAATATTACTGGAGTAACCGTGTACAGGGTTGGTAAAAACCTCCTGGATTTTCAGATTCCGTTAAGGGATACAGAAGAAGGGAGGTGGAGCGAATGGATACATACGAAGTCTTGAGCTTATTGTTCTTAGGCGGTACGTTTCTGATTGCTTTGCTTGCCTATTTGGATAATAGGGACAACAAGCGAAAAAAATAGCCTACCCTGTCTGCCAACAGGATAGGCAGCTCTCTTTGAGAGCAAAATAAATTAAAACCTAATCCAGGAGCATCCACCTTGTGGGCGGTTACTCTTTTCAATTAGAATATAGCATTTTCTCTCCGAAAAGTAAAGTACATTTTATGCAGCCAATTCTAAAAAAGAGTGGGCTGTTTTTTTATTGATAGGAGGGAAGTTTAATGTCTAAACTACAGGACATCCGAAACTTGGTGCAGGAACATGCCGTATCAGTGAGCAGTTCGCCAGGGGATTGGATGGATTATATGGACACAGCATCAAGGTTATATCGTTATTCTTTTTCAGACCAGCTTCTGATCCATGCACAGCGTCCAGACGCAACAGCCTGTGCATCACTGGAACTATGGAATGAAAAGATGTTACGCTGGGTAAATCGTGGTGCAAGAGGAATTGCCTTGTTTGATGAAACCTGGCAGAATACCAAACTTCGTTATGTGTTTGATATTTCGGATACCCACATGGTAGCCGGAGGCAGAAGCCCATATCTTTGGAAGATGCAGGAACACCAGAGAGAAGAGATCCTCACCCATCTGGCAGAAGTCTATGCTCTGGAAGAAAAGGATGCGGCAACTTTGCAGGACGCATTGATGGCGGTCGCAAGGGAAATGGTCAATGACAATCTGGAGGAATACCTGGATGGATTGGAATATGCTGTAGAAGGTACTTATCTGGAAGATCTGGATGAGGTGACGATCCGCAGTGATTTTCGTCAGCTGGCAACAGACAGTGTTTACTATCTGCTTTCCAGGCGATGCGGGCTTGACCCGATGGAACTTCTGGAAGAAGAGGACTTCATGCATATCACAGATTATAACCGTCTGTCAGTTCTCACCTTCCTTGGAAATGCGGCAAGCCAGCTCAGTGAGAGTATTCTGATTGATATTGGAAAGACCGTACATAAAATTTCTCTGGAAGAAGCGAGAAAAGAGGTTGAAAAATCCAATGAAAGGAATTATAATAACTTTACCACGTTAATGCGTGAAATTAAAAATCAGGATGCAGAAACGAAAAAAGAAGAAAATATTGAAAATGAAGGAGGAAACGATTATGGAACTGACATATCATCGCAAGGGAGATTACCTGTTTCCGAATCTGACCGTCGAAGAGGAAGAAGTGACGATCGGGAAATATGGGATGCTGCGGAGGACATTTCTGAAAGAACACAAGAACAGCCTTTATCAGAGCCTGTTCCTGACCGGGAAGCTGAACAGCCATCTGGAACAGATCGAGAAAGCAGCACAGGAGAGAATGGACAGCCAGATGGAGAAATTACTGGAGAAGAATCCGGCACCGGACAAGGAAGCAGATCCGATGGCATGGACAGCACACATGAACGCACTGATGGCAACAGCGGAAGAGAGCATCTTGACGGAATTGGTATACAGTTAGTCGAAGATACAAGAGAAGATGGATTGAGTAAAGCAGAGGAAGAGATCGCCTCTGCTTTATCTTTGCCCGAATATCCCACCGCAAATGAACAAAGACGGCAGATCGAGGAAAGGGCAGCTGCCCTTTATGCCGGAGAAATTCCGATTCCAGAGCAAGTTGTTGATGAGATCTTACGGACAGGAGGAAACCGGAAAGCCAGCCAGCTCCGGATCATCTATAATTTCATGAGTGAACAGACACCGGAGGAATATACGGAGTTTGTGAAGCGTGAATACCGTAAAGGTGGAAAAGGTTTTCAGATTGATGGAAATGAATATTCAGTCTGGTTTGATGAAACCGGGATGCAGATCGCAGTAGGGCATACGGTTACAGACCATATCTTAGATAAGGCATTTTTATCATGGGAAGATGTCAGCGGACGTATCCATCAGCTTTTAGACCAGGGTGAATATGCACCGCAGTCTGTATTGGATGCGGCAAGAAGTAATGCAGTAAAAGAACACGCCCAGGCTCTTGCCTATATGAAAGGGGATATGGCAGAAGGAGTAGCGGAGATTGTTTTTGACGAAGAGGACTTACCACATCTTCGCAGTATCTATCCGGAGATCACGGATTATCTGGAAGAAAAGCTGGAGGATCCCCAGTGGCTTTCGGAACTGAATGAAAGACTGGATGCACTGGCAGAAGCCTATGAAGAAAATCATTCTATTATGCGTTTCCATCATTATAATCCTATAAATATCTCAAAGCAGTTTCAAAAGTTTGCGGATGAGGTGATTCCTTATCAGGCTAGGGACGGCTTTGCCTGGAAAGAACATCCGATGTTCATTACACAGGATGAGATTGATGCTTTTCTCGCAAGGGGTGGCCCTTATTCAAAAGATAGGCTCAAAACTTATTCTTTTTATTTGTTAAATGAAAATGAAAAATCCAGAACGGATTTTATTAAAGAAAAGTATGGAACCAATAAAAGGATTCATGCACTGCCTGATGTAGATGAGTTTTATGTAAATTATGATAGGAAAGGACTGCTTCTTGCAAGAGGTGATGATAATAGTCCATATACTTCAATTTCATTATCTTGGAAGAAAGTTGCCAATAGAATATCCTATCTGATAAAGAACGACCAGTTCCTGCAGGCAGAAGATTATGTCCATATGTCGGAGTATGAACGGGAACAGATGGCGAATAAGATACTTAGTTTTTATGCTCGTCTTCCGGAAGGAATAGACAGACCATTTACCAATGACTTTTTTGGGGATGTGTCGAGAGCAGAATTGATGGCAGTGTTGGAAGGAACAGAGCAGACAGAGGAACTGTTACAGAAGATGGATGCAGCATTGGCAGCTCTGCCATTGGATTTTGAAGCGTATGGGACAAACTATCAGCAGAAAACAGAACTTCTTTCGGAACTCCACCAGTATGCAGAAGGAACTTATACGATATTCCCGACACCGGAAGCAGAACCGTCTTTTGCGGAACTATCTGGACACCAGATGACCATGTTTGATTTCTTGGATACGAAGGCAGTGACAGAACCGACCGTAGTAGATATGTCAGATGTGGAGGAAATAGAAGAGGAAGAGGTTACTGCCAAAGAAGATATTCCGGAAAGTCAGGAACAGGAAAAAGCTGTGTTAGAACCACACAACTTCCGTATCCAGGATAATGACCTTGGTGCAGGCGGACCGAAGTCAAAGTATAAGGCAAATATGGAAGCCATCCATTTGTTACAGACGTTGGAGAAAGAAGAGCGTCTGGCAACACCCGAAGAGCAGGAAATCTTATCCCGTTATGTTGGCTGGGGTGGTATCCCACAGGCATTTGAAGAGAATAACAGCAGCTGGGCGAATGAGTATCTGGAGTTAAAGAATACCTTATCACCGGAAGAATACAGTGCAGCAAAGGCATCGACCTTAAATGCTTTTTATACATCCCCGACCGTGATCCGAAGTATGTATGAAGCACTGGAAAATATGGGACTGAAACAGGGAAATATTCTGGAACCGTCCTGTGGTGTCGGTAACTTTATGGGACTGATCCCGGAGAGTATGGGCAAAACCAATATGTACGGTGTGGAACTCGACCCGGTTTCGGGCAGGATTGCAAAACAGCTTTACCAGAAAAATAAGATTGCCGTGCAGGGATTTGAGGAAACCAGTTATCCGGACAGCTTTTTTGACTGTGTGATAGGCAATGTTCCGTTTGGAGCGTATCAGGTCAGTGACCGCAGATATGACCGGCATCATTTTATGATCCATGATTATTTTATTGCAAAATCCCTTGATCTGGTGCGTCCCGGTGGCGTAGTGGCTGTGGTAACTTCCTGTGGAACGATGGATAAGCAGAATCCGGCAGTGAGACAGTATATCGCAAACCGGGCAGAACTGCTTGGAGCCATCCGATTACCGAATAATGCGTTCCAGAGAAATGCCAATACCAGCGTTGTTTCTGATATTCTGTTTTTCCAGAAAAGAGACAGGGCATCCATTGAGGAACCGGAATGGTTAAATTTAAAGGAAATGCCGAAAGGCTATTCAGTCAATGCTTATTTTGCAGAGCATCTGGAAATGGTGCTTGGTGAGTTTACTACAGAAAGTACCCAGTATGGAAAGCAGGAAGTGACCGTAAAACCAAAAGAAGGAATTACCTTAGAAGAACAATTAAAAGAAGCTGTCCAGAATATCCATGGTACGATCACGGAACTGGAACTTTCGGATACAGAGTTGGAGGAGGATGTTGTCTCTATCCCGGCAGACCCGAATGTAAAGAATTTCAGTTTTACCGTAGTGAATGATGAAGTCTATTACCGGGAAAATTCTGTGATGAACCGCATGGATCTTCCGGCTATGACAGCGGAACGTGTCAAAGGGCTGGTGAACATCCGTGATGTTACGAATGAACTGATCCAGTGCCAGATGGAAGAGGGAAGCGATGAACAGATCACAAAGCTGCAGGGAAAACTCAATGAAGAATACGATACCTTTACAGCAAAATATGGTCTTCTCAGCAGCAATGCCAATAAGAGGGCATTTAGCCAGGACAGCAGCTATTGTCTTTTGACTTCTCTGGAATTTCTGGATGATAAGGGAGAACTGAAACGGAAAGCGGATATTTTTACCAAAAGGACAATCCGCAGGGCAGAAACGGTAACTTCCGTGGATACTGCCAGTGAAGCACTTGCGGTTTCCATTGGTGAGAGGGCAGGCGTTGACCTTTCCTATATGGCACAGCTTTCCGGGAAAACAGAAGCAGAACTTACCGAAGAACTGGCAGGGGTGATCTTTAAAAATCCGATCAGTGAAAAATGGGAGCCGTCGGACGAATATCTTTCTGGAAATGTGAGGGAGAAACTGCAGATCGCAAAACAGTTTGCAGAAGATCATCCGGAATATCAGGTGAACGTGCAGTATTTGGAGCAGGTACAGCCAAAAGATCTGGATGCGTCAGAGATTGAGGCAAGACTTGGGGCAACCTGGATCTCCGAGGATTATATTACAAGGTTCATGGCAGAGACATTTCATACACCAAGATATTATGTAGGGAGCAAGGTCAAAGTCCAGTATGCCGAAGTGACCGGACAATGGAATGTTATGGGAAAGAATGTGGACAGCTACGGAAATGCCCTTGTCACTTCCACTTATGGAACACAGAGAGCCAATGCCTACCGCCTTTTGGAAGATGCCTTAAACCTTAGAGATACCAAGATTTATGACACGGTACAGGATGCCGAGGGGGAACACCGGGAATTAAACCGGAAGGAAACGATGCTGGCACAGCAGAAGCAGGAGCTGATCAAAGAGGAATTTAAGGAGTGGATATTTAAAGACCTGCACCGACGGGAAGATCTCTGTAAGATCTATAATGAACGATTTAACAGCATCCGTCCACGGGAATATGATGGAAGCCATATTCAGTTTGCCGGCATGAACCCGGAGATCACCCTGATGCCGCACCAGAAAAACGCAGTGGCGCATGTGCTGTATGGAAATAATACGTTACTGGCTCATTGCGTAGGAGCAGGAAAGACGTTCCAGATGATCGCAGCCGGTATGGAATCAAAGCGGCTGGGACTCTCACAGAAGAATCTTTATGTTGTGCCAAACCATCTGACCGAGCAGTGGGGCAGTGATTTCCTACGTCTCTATCCGGGAGCAAATATCCTGGTGGCAACGAAGAAGGACTTTGAGCCGGCAAACCGAAAACGTTTCTGTTCCCGTATTGCAACAGGGGATTATGATGCGGTGATCATCGGACATACACAGTTTGAGAAAATCCCTCTTTCAAGGGAACGTCAGATTGTCATGCTGGAAGATCAGATTGCAGATATTACGTTTTCCATTGAAGAAGCAGCACATCAGGCAGGGCAGAATTATACCATCAAACAGTTGGAAAAAACAAAAAAGAGTCTGCAGACGAGGATGAAGAAACTTAATGACCAGACCAGAAAGGATGATGTAGTAACTTTTGAGCAGCTGGGTGTGGACAGGCTGTTTGTGGATGAGAGCCATAGCTTTAAGAACCTTTTTTTATACACAAAAATGCGGAACGTGGCGGGAATCTCACAGACGGATGCACAGAAAAGTTCGGATATGTTTATGAAATGCCGGTACATGGATGAACTGACCGGCGGCAGAGGGATCACCTTTGCTACAGGTACTCCCGTATCGAACAGTATGACGGAGCTTTACACTATCATGCGTTATCTCCAGTATGACACACTCATGCGTATGGGTATGGGACACTTTGATTCCTGGGCGGCAACGTTCGGGGAGACAGTAACCGCAATCGAATTATCACCGGAAGGAACGGGCTATCGTGCAAAAACACGGTTTGCTCGTTTTTTTAATCTTCCGGAGCTGATCTCCATTTTTAAGGAAGCTGCAGATATTCAGACTTCGGATATGCTGAACCTTCCCGTACCGGAAGCAGAGTTTATCAATGAAGTCTTGAAGCCAAGTGAAGAACAGCAGGAAATGGTCAGTGCTTTTTCAGAACGTGCCGAAAGTGTAAGAGGCGGTCTTGTGAATCCGACAGAAGATAATATGCTCAAGATCACCAATGATGGAAGGAAGTGTGCGTTAGACCAAAGGCTTTTGAACGAACTTCTCCCGGATGCCGAAAAAAGCAAGGTTAATACCTGTGTGGAAAATGCTTTCCAGGTATGGGATGAGGGAAAGACAGACCGGACAACCCAGCTGATCTTTTGTGATTTGTCTACTCCAAAAGGGGATGGGACTTTCAACGTATATGATGATGTCCGGAACAAACTGGTTGCCAGAGGAATCCCGAAAGAAGAGATTGCTTTTATCCATGAATATAACACGGAGGCAAAGAAAGCGGAACTGTTTGCAAAGGTGCGGGCCGGACAGGTGAGAATCCTCATGGGTTCTACACCGAAACTCGGTGCTGGTACCAACGTGCAAGACAGGCTCATTGCGCTGCATCACCTTGACTGTCCGTGGAAGCCGTCTGATCTGGAACGTGCGCCCGTAAAGGCATCATAATAAA
>ENA-OPBZ01000342-OPBZ01000342.1-human-gut-metagenome-genome-assembly--contig:-NODE-342-length-26333-cov-4.372821_pt1 | contig 26333 bp, 22 predicted proteins | sample MGYA00241072_ERZ501459 | MGnify/ENA primary metagenome ERZ501459 (study PRJEB25962, sample SAMEA2042632) | human gut metagenome | biome: human gut; feature: human-associated habitat; material: faeces...
CGTTTTAACATCTTTTTCATAAAATCTAATGCTCCTTTCATTTTGGGTATAAAAATAGACGCTCATTTCTGAACGTCTACATTATTGAAAGGCTTGTCCTCTCACACATGTTCTATTTTAATAGGTACAACAGTTGCCTTTCTCCTTGTATTTTCGTTGTTTTCATCACTTGCGTTATCTACAACCTCCATGCCCGGCGTCAATCATAATAGAATATGGCATGTCAAAATTTCCTTTTCAAATACTATTTCTCTATTAGGATATGTGAAAAAATTACAAAAGCGACTTGACTTTTACGCTTTAAAGCGGTATTATTTTGTGTAGGCAATACTTTAAAGCAGAAAAAGCACTTTAAAACACGAAAACACTTTTTAAGGAGGAAATAAAATATGAAAAGAAAGGTTTTGTCAGTAATTCTGACCGGAGCTATGGTAGCAGGTCTTGCAGGTACAGTAACCGTACACGCTGAAGAGCAGAAAACATACAATATTGGTATCTGCCAGTTAGTTCAGCACGAAGCACTGGATGCAGCAACACAGGGATTTGAAGATGCAGTAAAAGAAGGTCTTGGCAAAGAAAACGTAACATTTGATGAGCAGAATGCACAGGGTGATTCCGCAACATGTAGTACGATCATCAACAACTTCGTATCCAGTAACGTAGACCTTATCCTTGCAAATGCTACTGCTTCTCTTCAGGCAGCTGCTGCCGGAACAAGCGATATCCCGATTCTTGGAACTGCAGTTACAGAGTATGGCGTAGCTCTTGACCTTACAGATTTTGATGGTACTGTAGGCGGCAATATTTCCGGTACTTCAGACCTTGCTCCTCTCGACCAGCAGGCAGCAATGCTGAATGAACTTTTCCCGGATGCTAAGACTGTAGGACTTCTGTACTGCTCCGCAGAACCAAACTCCCAGTATCAGGTTGATACGGTGAAGGCAGCTCTTGAAGATCTTGGATACACTTGCGAATACTACGCATTCTCTGACTCCAACGATATTTCTTCTGTTGTAACAAATGCAGTTGCAGACAGTGACGTTATCTATGTTCCTACCGATAACACAGCAGCTTCCAACACAGAGCTGATCAACAACATCTGCCTTCCGGCAAAGGTTCCGGTAATCGCAGGTGAAGAAGGAATCTGCTCCGGATGCGGTGTTGCTACACTTTCCATCAGCTACTATGATCTTGGAAAAGCAACTGGTGAAATGGCAGTTAAAATTCTGAAAGATGGTGAAGATATCTCTACAATGCCAATCGAATATGCACCAAACTTCACAAAAGAATACAATGCAGACATCTGTGCTGAGCTGGGAATTGAAGTTCCGGATGACTATGTTGCAATCGGTGCTGACGCAGAATAATTACTGGTTTATAACATATGCAGTAATGCACAATAAAAATTTTCATATTTGTTTGACAGTTAATTTAGACATTCAGTTGCTTTTAGAGCTTGTCAAAAGACTCTGACAGTAATCAACACAGACAGCGGGAAGGGAAGCCTCTCTCGCTGTTTGTGTCGTTTCTGAAGGAATGTATTTTTAAGTATATTTTATGCATAATTATGCATAAAATAACATTTCTTCCAAAATGAATATTTCTGTTTACGCAAATAACAAAAAGCCAGTTACTCCACATACAAAACACTATAAAGATTCCAGTAACTGTCTTTTTCAAACATTTGTCCACAAAACAAATGTTGATGTTCACACAGTGAACACCAGAGTGTATTTGTAAAAGGCTTTCTGCAAGATGTGTGTCACAATTTGTGGGAGATTTTGTCCGGGTGAGGTCGTCGTAACGGGCTACGACAACCGAATTCAGGCAAAATATACCGCACAGTGGGGCGTACAAATTGCGAAAATGTTTTTTCAAACACGCTCCAGCAAACAAATCACGCATGCAGGAGGATAAAGACATGCAAATTGCAAACTTAATCATGGCACTTCCGGGTGCCGCTGCCCAGGGTCTGATCTGGGGTATTATGGCTATTGGCGTATATCTTACATTCCGTGTCCTTGACATCGCCGATCTGACCGTAGACGGTACCATGTGTACCGGAGGTGCTGTCTGCGTCATGATGATGACCAGCGGACATAACGTATGGGTATCTCTTTTAGTTGCCACTTTGGCTGGTATGACAGCTGGTCTTGTTACCGGTATTTTCCATACCTTTATGGGAATCCCGGCCATCCTTGCTGGAATCCTGACACAGCTTTCCCTGTACTCTGTTAACCTGAAAATCATGGGAAAAGCAAACCAGGCTATCAACGTTGATAAATACCCGATCCTGATTTCCTTACGCCGTATAAAAAATGTACCGATCACTCAGAACACAATTCTTATCGTCGCTTTATTTATTGTTGTGATCATCGCAGTTCTTTACTGGTTTTTCGGAACAGAGCTTGGATGTTCCCTCCGTGCTACCGGATGCAATCCAAACATGTCCCGTGCACAGGGTATCAACACTGATTTTTGCAAAGTACTTGGACTTATGATTTCAAACGGACTTGTTGCTCTTTCCAGCGCCTTGCTTGCACAGTATCAGGGATTTGCAGACGTCAATATGGGACGTGGTGCTATCGTAATCGGACTTGCTGCTGTTATTATCGGCGAAGCGATTTTCAGCCGTATTTTCCGCAATTTCGCGCTCCGTCTTCTGGCCGTAGCATTTGGTTCCATTCTCTACTATCTGGTTCTTCAGACTGTTATCTGGATGGGTATCGACACTGACCTTCTGAAAATGCTGTCTGCACTTGTAGTTGCTGTCTTCCTGGCAGTGCCTTACTGGAAGGGAAAATATTTCGCAAAACCAGCAAAACGCGGAGGTAAGAACAATGCTTGAGATCAAAAACATATATAAAACCTTTAATCCAGGAACCATCAACGAAAAGGTGGCTCTGAACGGGCTTTCCCTGAAATTAAATGAAGGCGACTTTGTTACTGTCATCGGCGGCAATGGTGCCGGAAAATCCACAATGCTGAACGCAGTTGCCGGTGTATGGCCAGTAGACGAGGGACAGATCATCATTGACGGAACAGATGTCACCAAACTTTCCGAGTACAAGCGAGCAGCTTATCTAGGACGTGTATTCCAGGATCCCATGACCGGAACTGCTGCTACCATGGGTATTGAAGAAAACCTTGCTCTTGCAAAACGCCGCGGAAAAACAAGATTTCTTCGTTCTGGTATTACAAAAGCCGAACGTGAAGAGTACAAAGAGCTTCTGAAGATCCTGAATCTTGGTCTTGAGGATCGTCTTACCTCTAAGGTAGGTCTTCTTTCCGGAGGTCAGAGACAGGCACTTACGCTTCTCATGGCAACCCTTCAGAAGCCAAAGCTTCTCCTTCTTGATGAGCATACCGCAGCCCTTGACCCCAAAACAGCTGCCAAGGTGCTGGATATCACAGACAGGATTGTCAACCGCGATCACCTTACTACACTGATGATTACGCATAACATGAAGGACGCTATTGCTCACGGAAACCGCCTGATCATGATGATGAATGGAAAAATCATTCTTGATATCCAAGGCGAAGAAAAGAAAAAGCTTACCGTAAAACAGCTTCTTGATAAATTTGAGGAAGCCAGCGGAGAAGAGTTCTCCAACGATTCCGCAATTCTCGGATAGAAATTCATAATTTGGTTTTTAGAAACTGCAGCAGATTGGCTTACAATCTGACTGCAGTTCTTTTTTGCAATCAAAATTTCTGCCGAAAACACCCATTGTACAAAAAGGTCCGAAAATGACGTAACTACACTTGTTTCTATCTGTTTATCCGTTCTCTTCACTGTCAGATTTCAACTTGTTTAAATCAATAAATACGGTGCCTTTATACATCAGAAAATCTCCGGTCTCTCTACAATATCTGTATATTTTGTCCGTGAGAAAATCTTCTTCCGGAGTTGCCTCCCGCAAAGTTTCTCTCAAAACATTTTCAAGATCCTCCGGATAGGAATGATCAGCGTTGTGGATCATCACCTCATGAATGCTCGTAAAAACCATATAGAAATCTGCATCCATCAGATCTGCAAGCCTTTTGGCCACGCCTGGCAAGAATATTGCAACGGCTCCGTTTGTCCTTCTGGCAGTGCTCAGACAGCTTCCGATGCTGTCCCTTGTCAGATAGAATTCATGGTTCAGATCCATGAAGCATTCTCCATCATAATCTGGATTGTAGACCAGTTTTTCCCAATAAAAAATTCTGGGCGGCGAAATAAAATACGTGTTTAGAAGAGCTGCGTCAAAAACTGTCTTTTCATCCTTTCCCCATTCTTTTATGTTATCCGTGCGTATTTTCATGCTGCTGATCCGGCCATCCAAATTTCCCACCTGCATATATAGCACAAGTGCAATATCGCCCACTACACGGTATACTGCCTTCGACAGTTCCCGTTCATGGCGTTCTACATTAAGTGCCCGGATAAAAAGATCATTTTTCACCTTTTCGTAGTTATTCAGATTTTTGGTTTTCTCAAAAAATCCAGCTGTTTTTAATTTACGTATTTCACTTTCCACTGTTTTTGCAATCTGTTCCAGTGAAACACCATCCTCATAATCCTCAAAAAGCTCTTCCGTGTGAATTCCGCAGACTTCTTTTCCCACTGAAGACGCATTGCACTCTACAAACAGCCGGTCGCCGTTTGGTGTCATGCCATTTTCGTCCCGTTCTTCAAAGTAAATCTGTTTCTCATTAAGTCCAAGCCGTTCCATTAGAGATTGGCGCAGACTCTCCACAAATACCTCATACTCTCTGCTCATATATAATTCCTTTCTTGATAAAAACGGGCGAAATGCCCTAACGAATACTGACCTTGCTGTGCACTGCAAATGATCCGTATTTGAAATAAAAGATGGAAGCAGATATTTAGAAATAGATAAGGCTTCCATTTGAGTTGCTGTATGGATAGTATATAAGATATGAATGTGTTTGTAAAGGATTTTCTATCGACAATTTTCCCTTGCAATAAAAGCTGTTATTACTGTTCACGACCTTCATAGCAGCACGCTTCGCGATGCCCAGAAATCATGTTCACATGATTTCGCGCTGTAATTCTCGTATTTGCTTTAAACTTTGTTCACCAAAAAAACGCCTCGCGAGACGTGAACAGCAACAAGCTGTGGTGGTTGTTTTCTTCATTCATAGAAAACATTTTATAAATATTTCCAGTATAAACAACAAAGGGCCTGCCGTAAATACGGCAGACCCTTAAATAATCTTAAATGATTATGCCTGAGGACCAGCTGCAACAAGTGCTTTACCAGCTGCATTTCCTTCATATTTCTTGAAGTTCTTAACGAAACGATCTGCAAGATCTTTTGCTTTAACTTCCCACTCAGAAGCATCAGCGTATGTGTCACGAGGATCAAGGATACCTGTGTCAACGCCTGTAAGCTCTGTAGGAACCTCAAAGTTAAAGAATGGAATCTTCTTAGTCGGTGCTGTTAAGATAGCGCCGCTGAGGATTGCATCGATAATACCACGAGTATCTTTGATGGAGATACGTTTTCCGGTTCCATTCCATCCTGTATTAACCAGGTATGCTTTTGCTCCGCTCTTCTCCATTTTCTTAACCAGCTCTTCAGCGTATTTTGTCGGATGCAATTCAAGGAATGCCTGTCCGAAGCAAGCTGAGAATGTAGGTGTAGGCTCTGTGATTCCACGCTCTGTACCAGCAAGTTTAGCTGTGAATCCAGACAGGAAATAGTACTGAGTCTGAGCTTCTGTCAGGATAGATACTGGAGGAAGTACTCCGAAAGCATCTGCGGACAGGAAGATTACGTTCTTAGCTGCCGGTGCAGAAGAAATCGGGCGAACGATGTTTTCAATGTGGTTGATCGGATAAGATACACGAGTATTCTCTGTTACACTCTTATCTGCGAAATCAATCTTGCCTTCAGCATCAAGTGTTACGTTCTCAAGAAGAGCGTTACGTTTGATTGCATTGTAGATGTCCGGCTCAGATTCTTTGTCAAGGTTGATAACTTTAGCGTAGCATCCGCCTTCGAAGTTGAATACGCCGTTGTCATCCCAGCCATGCTCGTCATCACCGATCAGGAGACGTTTCGGGTCTGTGGAAAGAGTTGTTTTACCTGTTCCGGAAAGTCCGAAGAAGATAGCGGTGTTTTCACCGTTAAGGTCTGTGTTGGCGGAGCAGTGCATAGCTGCGATACCTTTCAGTGGCAGGAAGTAGTTCATCATAGAGAACATACCTTTCTTCATTTCTCCACCGTACCATGTGTTAATGATAACCTGTTCTTTGGATGTAATGTTGAACATTACAGCTGTCTCAGAGTTCAGACCAAGTTCTTTGTAGTTTTCAACTTTTGCTTTGGAAGCATTGTATACAACGAAATCTGGCTCAAATGTTTCAAGCTCTTCAGCTGTTGGCTGGATGAACATGTTTGTAACAAAATGTGCCTGCCAAGCAACTTCAACGATGAAACGGATAGCCATACGAGTATCAGCGTTAGCACCGCAGAATGCGTCAACTACGAAAAGTTTCTTATTGGAAAGTTCTTTTTTTGCAATTTCTTTACAAGCGTTCCAAGCTTCCTGTGTTGCAGGATGGTTGTCGTTCTTGTATTCATCAGAAGTCCACCAAACTGTATCTTTGGAGTTCTCATCCATAACGATGAATTTATCTTTAGGAGAACGTCCTGTGTAGATACCTGTCATAACATTAACAGCGCCAAGTTCTGTTTCCTGGCCTACTTCAAATCCTTCAAGACCTGCTTTGGTCTCTTCCTCGAATAATACTTCGTAAGAAGGATTGTACACAATTTCAGTTGTTCCTGTGATGCCATACTTAGTTAAATCGATTTTTGCCATCTTACATTTACCTCTCTTCTTTAATAGAGCCATCTATATGCTGACTTCTTTAACATCTAAGAAGTGGAACGTTCCAACTTCTCATAGAGTTAATTATACATAATTCATCAATAAAAGCAATAAAAAAACAATGAAATTTTTAAAAATGATAATAATTTAACATGATACCAGAGGAGAAAAGAAATTTTATCTACATAAGTTTACTTATTTGTTGATAAAATAAAAAAATCATCTACAGGATCAAAGTTTCCTGTAGATGATGATAAAGTAAGTAATCTCCGCGATGGATGTGATGATCCAGGAGAACAGATACAGAAGAAACAGTGCTGGGATGGTATGAATCCAGGCAAATACGGTGTAGATCCATACGATACGGAACACGCAGGATCCCATGATGATAATGATTGTCGGGATGATAGTCTTTCCGATTCCGCGCGAAGCCGCGATCGTGCAGTCCATAAAAGACGAAAAACAGTACGAAAATGCCATGATTTTGATTCGCTGCATGCCGGCGTCAATGACTGCTGCATCCGTGGCAAACAGAGACAGGAACTGATGTCCGAAGATAAAGAGGAGCAGTCCAAGGATCAATCCGATCGTGAATGAATAAAACAGACTGATAAAGTAACTTCTGAGGACTCTTTTTTTATTTCCGGCGCCATAATTCTGTCCCATGAAGCTGGAACATGCAATGTAAAACGCATACATGACATTGTAAATGATCGTGTCGGCATTGGTGGCGGCGGCACTGCCGGAAACCATGTAAGTATCAAAAGAATTGACTCCACTCTGTACAAACAGGTTTGCAATCGCGAAGATTGCATTTTGAATACCGGCCGGGATACCGATGACCAGAATGTCAATACATGCTTTTTTGTGAAAACGGATTTTTTTCAGTGAAACATGACATTCATCTTTTCGGCGGAGCAGATGTACCATGATGAGCATTGCAGAAACATACTGTGCGATCGCAGTGGCAGTAGCAACACCTGCGGCAGCCATATGTAATACAATGACGAAAAACAGGGTCAGTATAACGTTCAGTACACCTGCGGCAGCCAGATAATAAAGTGGCCGTTTTGTATCCCCACGTGCACTTAAGACACCGTTACCAAAGTTATACACACCCATGGCAGGAAGTCCGATCGCATAAATCTTCAGATAAAGAGATGCCTGTCCGATCAGATCATCTTTGGTGTGTAGCAGTTTCAGCATTCCACCGGAAAAGAAGAAACAGACAGCGCCTACCAGCAGTCCCATCAATGCACACAGAATAAGTGCTGAATGAATGGTATCTTCTGTATTCTGGAGATTTCCGGAACCAAGTGCATGGGCAGTTCGTACATTTACACCGCTGCCCATTCCAATCAGAAATCCGACAAATAAAGTAACCAGCAGGGTGGTGGAGCCAACTGCTCCGAGTGCTTTGTAATCCGCGAACCGACCGACAACGGCAACATCGCTCAGGTTAAAAACAACTTCCAGAAGCTGTGAGCACATCAGCGGAATGCTGAATAAAAAAATATTTTTCCACAAAGAACCCGTTACCATTTGAATGGAACGGGCCTTTTCCTTCGTATTTTCACACATATACAATTCCCCAATAATTCAAAAATTTCTCATCTTGTTATAAGATACGCCTCTTGTCTGGGAAAGTAAAGTATTTATAGAATAAATTAATCAGGATTCCTGTTCATGATGTTTTTTTCGGTATTCACCGGGAGTCATACCGTAGGTTTTCTTGAAGATACGCATAAAATGTTCCGGACTGTCATATCCGACAAGTTCACAGATCGCGATATTGCTTAAGGAAGTTTCACGAAGTGCGCGACATGCCTGCTCCAGTTTAATACTGCGGATAATCTGAAGAAATGTCTGCCCTGTTCCTTCCTTAATTAATGTGCTGAAGTGAGAACTACTGTAGCCAAAATGAGAAGCAGTTTCACGGAGTGTAGCTGTTTGATAATGTTGGCTCAGATAATTGAGAATATCAGTCATGGAATTACCGGAAGTATCTTTGGCTAGGATGGACTCGATATTGCCTCCATGATAACGAAGCAGCATCGCCCATAACAGAATCAGCATGGAATTTAAAAAAGTATAGCTGTACTTTTCATGGCCAAGATATTCTATATAGAGATTTTCTAACATTTCACGTATTTGCGGATCGTTCGCAGTATGGAAGATAAGATAATTGCCCTCTGTTTTGCGGTACAAAACATGAGCAAAAAAATGAGCCAGAGCACTGTCTTCTGTCAGAGACTGAAAGAAAGTGGACTGAAATGTACTGCCACGAATCAGGATATTAAAAGCGATACTGTCATCAAAAATACCGATACTGTGTTTTGTATGTGGCGGAATGATGCAGACATCGCCTTTATGCAGAGTATGCTCAATTCCCTGAATAGAGGTATGAGCCTGGCCATCATAAATACATAGAATTTCGAAAAACTCATGTTCATGAATGAATTCTGGTGTATAACGGTAATGCTTGTATAATATGATGTTATCTGCTGTATCACAAAACATGGCTTTTTCTTCAAAATAAGAATGCCAGCCTTCTTTTTGTAATTCCGGAACATATAATTGCCGTCTGGAAATCAGATCACAATCAAGATTGAGACAAAATTTGTGAAAAGTCTCAGGATGTTCCTTTTTTTCGAAATATAGTGTCCGATAAAATAGCTCGTCTTCATTATAAGTATATAAAAATTTTTGAAAGTCTTCTCTAGTAAGCTGCATGATTTTCTCCAAAATGAAATGGAATTTTTTAAGTTATGAGACTGAAGATTTGTTAAGTGCTCTAAGTATAACATTGAATCAATCGAAAAAAAAGTCAGTGTTTTACAAAAAAAATAACAATTGGAGGAAGTATAAAAAAGAAGTAAAGTGATGCTAGAAATAAATTGATATTAATGGAAGGAGAGTAAACATATAATGGCAGAGGTAAGTATTGATCTTAATATGGTCCGTGTGACCAATGATATTTTCGTAAATAAAGCGGAAGCATGTGTACCGGAACTTCTGAAAACAGTAGTTCGTCCGGTTGCTATCGTAGACATCGTGAAAACAGAGGATATTTATCCGAAAGTTCAGAAAGCAGATGATATTGAAAATCTTTCTTCTTATCATCTTGCAAAAGGCGACAGGATCTGTCTGGATTTCGGAGATCATCAGGTAGGCTATGTTACCCTGAAGCTGAACTCCGTAGGAAGTCCGCAGGATTCACCGGCATTTTTCAGACTGAAATTCGGTGAGATCGCAAAAGAAATGACCGAGGATTCAAAAGATTATGACGGATGGATCAGTCGTGGATGGATTCAGGAAGAATTTATCCATATCGATGTCCTTCCGGCAGAACTGAAACTTCCAAGAAGATACGCATTCCGTTATATGGAAATCGAGGCAATCGACACCTCTCTGAAATGGCAGATGGTAGTGGAAGATGTATACTGCACCAGTGTTTCTTCAGTCCGCATGGAAGATGTGAAACCGGTAGAGAGTGATGACGAAATGATCCGTAAACTGGACAGAGTCAGCCTTCGTACCCTGCACAACTGCATGCAGTCCGTATTTGAGGATGGACCGAAGAGAGACCGCCGTCTGTGGCTCGGAGACTTAAGACTTCAGGCACTTGCAAACTATGAAACATTCCATAACATGGATCTCGTAAAACGATGCCTGTACCTGTTTGCAGGGCAGACAAAAGACAATGGTCAGGTAAGTGCATGCCTGTTTACAGAGCCGAAATTCATCGTAGATGATACCTTTCTTCTGGACTATTCCATGTTCTTTGGTGCAACACTTCTGGATTATTATGAAGCATCCGGAGACAGAGAGACCCTGGAAGATTTAAGTAAATGCGCTTACCGTCAGATGGAGATCGCAGGAGAGCAGTTTGATGAAAAACATCTGATGAAAAATGGCGAAGGATTCTGGGGATTCATCGACTGGACTGACGGATTGAACAAACAGACTGCTATGCAGGGTGTTTACATCTACTGTGCAAAAAAAGTACAGAAGATTGCAGAAATCCTCGGAGATACAGAAAAAGCAGAAGAGCTTAAAAAAGAAGCAGAAGAAAAGACTGCAGCAGTCAGAAAATATCTTTTGGATGAGAAAACAGGCCTGTTTGTAAGTGGCGAAGAAAAACAGATCAACTACGCAAGTCAGGTATGGCTGATCCTTGCAGGTGCAGTCAGCGTCGAAGAAGGCAGAGCAATGCTTGATAAGCTGGATGAGCTGAAACCGGAAAAAGGAATGGTTTCTCCATACATGAACCATCATTATGTAGAAGCACTTTTGATGTGCGGCAAAAAAGACCAGGCAATGGATTATATGAAATATTACTGGGGCGGCATGATCAATCACGGTGCGGATACTTTCTGGGAACTCTACAATCCGGAAAATCCGGCAGAGTCTCCATATGGAAGCAGCATTGTAAACAGCTACTGTCATGCATGGAGCTGCACACCGACCTATCTTCTGAGAAAATATTTTAACTAGCTGGAAAAGGAGCGTCAGATTATGGTAAAATTAACAGTAAAGATCATATCCATGCAGGATGCAGACAAATTCAATAAACTTTGCAGTAAATTTAACTGTGATATGGATCTGCAGAGTGGTAAATATTATGTAGATGCAAAATCCATTATGGGAATCTTCAGCCTGGATTTAAGTAAACCACTGATCCTGAATGCTGACACGGACGATGAAGAACTTATAAAAGAAACATTTGCAGATTTTATCGGAGAGGAATAATCATGACACGTACTTTAAAAGAAAGAACATTTTCCGGAACAACGAATCCGGAAATTCAGCCATGGGAAATCGAACACCGTAAACTTGCCCGCCTTGCCGCAGCAGAGGGCATTGTTCTTCTGAAAAATGAAGAGCATGTTCTCCCATTAAAAGCAGGAAGTGCAGTTGCTATTTATGGTGCAGGAGCGGGGAAGACGATCAAGGGCGGTACCGGTTCTGGTGATGTTAATGAGAGAGAAAAAGTCTCTATCTGTCAGGGAATGAAAAATGTCGGTTTTCAGGTGACTACCGAGGAATGGATCAACAGCTATGACAAAATCTATGATCAGGCACGGCAGGACTGGAAGAATGACATTCTTTCCAGAACAGGGAACGGTGCAGATGCAATGGATTTCTTTTCTGTTTACAGTACAACACCATTTATCATGCCGGCAGGTGATACGATCCGGAAACCGGCAGAAGGCGAAAATGTAGATACAGCAATCTACGTACTCAGCCGTATCGCCGGTGAAGGGGCAGACCGTACTGCTGATAAGGGTGATTATTATCTGAAAGATGAAGAACATCAGATGCTGGCTGATATCTGTGCATATTATCGTGATGTGATCGTAGTGATCAATGCGGGAGCACAGGTAGACCTTTCTTTTATGGACGAGTTTAAAAATATCAAAGCACTTCTGACTATTGTACAGCCGGGAATGGAAGGTGGAAATGCATTTGCTGATGTGGTTTCCGGAAAAGTCACTCCGTCCGGAAAGCTGACGGACACATGGGCTTACAAATATGAGGATTACCCGAATTCAGAAACATTTTCCCACAATAACGGAAATGTTGAGACAGAAGTTTATAAAGAAGGCATCTATGTAGGATACCGCTATTTTGATACTTTTGATGTGCCGGTTCGCTATGGATTCGGATATGGGCTTTCCTATACGGAATTTGAGATATCCGACTACAGTCTGGAAAGTGTAAATGACGGTAAGATCAAAGTGTCTGCACAAGTGAAGAATATTGGTGAAGTTTCAGGCAAAGAAGTAGTACAGATTTACGTTTCACTTTCGGGCGGTATCCTGGAAAAAGAAGCACACCGTCTGGCTGCTTATGCAAAAACATCTGAACTGAAACCGGGTGAAAGCGAAAAAGTATCTCTGGAGATTTCTGTGGATCAGCTGACATCTTATGATGAAAAAAGAGCTGCATGGATTCTGGAGAATGGTTTCTATGGTATCTGGATCGGCAACAGCCTTGCATCTGCAAAACTCTGCGGGGGGGTGAAGCTGGATAAAGAAGTGCTGCTCCGTCAGGTCAAAAATCTGTTTCCACTGAAACAGGAATTAGAAGAGATGGTGCAGGAAGCAGGAAACACGACAGCCCGTGAAAGAGCAGCGGAGCAGCAGGCGCAGAAAGAAAATCTGACAGTTGTGGAACTGCATGCGGAAGATTTTACTACAGAAGTTGTAGAGTACAAGAAAAATAATGCATTATATGAAAAAGAGGCAATGGATTTTGTTGATACGCTGTCTGAAGAAGAACTGATCGATCTGGCAGCTGGAGATCCGGGAAAAGCACAGGGCGGAAACCTTGGTGCGGCAGGAATCGCTGTTCCTGGTTCAGCAGGAGAGACACACAGATGTGCTATCGACAAAGGGTTGGCAAGCATTGTTCTTGCTGATGGACCTGCGGGACTTCGTCTGATGAAATACTATCATGTAAACGAAGGCAGCATTGTTACCATGCCGTTCGAATTCAGCCTGGAGGGTGGACTTTTCTACGATGATTCCAGAGAACTTCCGGGAGAAAGATATTATCAGTACTGCACAGCAATTCCGGTAGGAACTCTTCTGGCACAGACATGGGATGAGAAACTGATCCGTGAAGTCGGTGCGATGATTGGAACGGAGATGGAACATTTTGGTGTGACACTCTGGCTGGCTCCAGGTATGAACATTCACAGAAATCCGCTTTGCGGAAGAAACTTTGAATATTATTCCGAAGATCCGTATGTGGCAGGAACGATTGCAGCAGCTATGACAGAAGGTGTGCAGTCCAATTACGGATGTGGCACGACCATCAAACATTTTGCATGTAACAACCAGGAAGATAATCGTATGGGTTCCGACAGTGTGGTATCAGAGAGAACACTCCGCGAACTTTATCTGAAAGGTTTCGAGATTGCAGTGAAGGAATCTCAGCCGATGTCCATCATGACGAGTTACAATCTGATTAATGGTGTTCATGCAGCAAATAACTATGATCTCTGTACAGATGCTGCCCGAAATGAGTGGGGCTTTAAAGGCATGATCATGACAGACTGGACAACAACAGAAATTGATGAGAAATGTACAGCATCCGGATGTATGAGAGCAGGAAATGATCTGGTGATGCCTGGATGCTTTGGTGATCATGACAATATGCACAGAGAACTGGCTGCCGGTACTCTGGATATGGAAGATCTGAAGGCTTGTATCGCCAGACTTGTAGGTGTGATCTGGAATTCAAACCAGTATCTTCAGTAAAAAAATTAATAGTAATGAAATAATAATGTGAAAAGAGACAGAAAAGTGATACAATTATATTCTGTCTCTTTTTTGTATTTTGCTTATTTACAGATGAATCAGTTCAGTATATCATAAAAATATGAATCGATTAATTTTTCACATAGATGTAAACAGTGCATTTCTTTCATGGGAATCTGCACGCAGAGTAAAAGAGGGATTACCGGATCTCAGAGACATTCCAGCCTGCATTGGCGGTGATCCGAAAAAACGTACAGGAATCGTTGTGGCGAAGTCAATTCCAGCAAAAAAATTCGGAATACAGACAGGTGAACCAGTGGCAATGGCACTTCGTAAATGCCCGAATCTTGTAATCGTGAAAAGTGATTTTGAGTTATACATCAAATGCTCCAGAGCATTTAAGGAGATTTGTGCGTCCTACGCTCCGGTGATGGAATCCTTCTCGATTGATGAGGTGTTCCTGGATATGTCAGGGACTTCTCTGATATATCCAGATCCTGTAAAAACTGCATTTGAGATTAAGGATAAGATTCGAAATGAACTTGGCTTTACAGTAAATATCGGAATATCTACCAACAAATTACTGGCAAAAATGGCTTCGGATTTTGAAAAACCAGATAAAGTACATACTCTTTTTCCGGACGAAATTCCGATTAAAATGTGGCCGCTTCCAGTAAGAGATTTATTATTTCTGGGCAAAGCATCTGAGAAGAAATTAACAGAAGCCGGAATTCACACGATTGGAGATATGGCACATTCCAGTGAAGCGGAAATTCAGAGATTACTGGGAAACAAAGCCGGACACCAGCTCTATCAGTATGCCTGTGGAATTGATGATTCAGCGGTCAGAGCACAGCCTGAGGAGGCTAAGGGATTTAGTGTGGAAACCACTTTTAATGATGACATTGTTTCAGTAGAACAGGTGCTTCCGATTCTTCTTGAACAATGTGATATTGTAGCAACCCGAATGCGGAGAAAAGAGAAAAAATGTACATCTATATCGGTGAATTTCCGAACTCTGGATTTCAGAAATAAATCACATCAGATGACTCTTCCAAACGCTACAGATACGACTGATGAAATATATAAAAATGCTCAAAAGTTATTTGCAGAATCCTGGAAAGGTGAACCTTTGCGGTTGATTGGAGTGGCACTTACCAATCTCACAGATGAAAGCTTTGAGCAGCTGTCTTTATTTGAAGATAATGAAAAGAAAGAACGTCGCAGAAAACTGGATGCGACGATGGATGAGATCCGTAAAAAATTTGGTAATGATAAGATTACTCGCGCGAGTATCATGAATAGCAGTACAGGTATAGCAAAGAAGGCTCGTGCGCAGATGAAGAACGAGGATGACAAGGAAAGTAGAACAGTAGAATGAAAGACACCATGAAAACACAAAAAAGATTATGGATCGCATTGATTGCGTTTGGTTTATTTGCCATCATATTTTGCAGGTGGGTATATGTTAAGGATACAGCCAGAGAAAACCTGAGTTTTAATGAAACTGTACACCTTGAGACATCACAAGCCTTTGAAAATGAAATTAAGACGGAAAGAATGATATTGCCTGATGAGTTCAGAGATCAACAATCACTCTTATTTAAAACAACACATACCCGTGTGGAGATTTTCCTTGATGGAAAAGAAATCTATCAGTATGGAGAAGATAAGAATGCCCCTGAGTTTATGAAATCGCCGGGGTCCTGCTGGCATATAGTAGATATTCCGAAGAACAGCAGTGGAAAGACATTGGAATTAAGGATTCTCCCGACATATCCAGGATATTATGGAAATGAACTTACAATTTCCTACGGAACAAGAGGAGAATGTGTATTACGAATTCTGAAGGACAGTTTTGGAACACTTCTTATTAGTTGTGGAATTTTGTTTGCCGGAATGATCAGTCTGATCTTGTTTTTATCTTGTATGAGAACAAAGAACAAGATGAAATTTGAGGTGAGAAATGAGATTTTACTTAATTTGGGGATTTTTTCATTGCTTATCGCGATATGGTCATTGGACCAGTGCGGATTTATGCAGTTCCTGGTTCCGGATGGAAGAACTTTGTATTATATAGATTTCTTCTCATTTCTTCTTTTTCCGATACCATTCACTTTTTTGATTCATGATATCTGCAAAAGTAAATATCGTAAGGGTGTGATGTGTCTGTCGATCCTCTTTATGGTGAATATAGCGCTGGAAGTTATACTCCAGTGCGCAGGGATCATAGATATTTTTCAATTGCTGTCAGTTACTCATATATTGATGATGTTTTCGGTAATTTACACTTTTATCATAATCCATTACGAAGCAGTAAAACTTGAGAATAGAGCTGCCCGTGAATTTAAATATCCAGTATATATTATAATGACGTTTGGCGTGATGGAAATGCTCATGTATTATATTAGGGATTTTAAAAAGACATCGATTTTTCTTCCTTTGGGAACTCTGATATTTATTATTTCTTTAATTTGGATCCAGGTGTACAGATTTTATGACCAGTATGTCCGAAAACAGAAACTGGTATATCTGCAGAAAATGGCTAATATGGATATGCTGACAGAAGCTATGAACAGAAATGCCTATGAAAATATGAGTAAATATCTGGATGAACAGGAAATTGAACTTAAGACGACAGGTGTAGTGTTGTTGGATGTAGATGATCTGAAAGTGATCAATGACACGTACGGACACGAGAAAGGAGACGAAGCACTGAAACTGTGTTATCAATGTATTCGTCAGGCTTTTAAAAATGAAAAAAACTGTTTTCGAATTGGCGGCGATGAGTTTGCATATGTGTACCACAGTGAGGAAAAAGATCAAATCCCGAGCTGTATATCTATACTTGATCGGATCTTAAAAGAGAAAACTCGCGATTTTGTTTATCCGTTAAGTATTTCATCCGGATATGCGTACTACATACCTGACACAGATATTGATTTTAAAGATATTGTAAGACGAAGTGATACAATGTTATATCGTCAGAAACGAAGAAAGAAAGTTGTAAAGACTACAGAGTTCGAGAATTCTCTTTCTTATATGGAAAAACATCCTGCTGATGATATGATCGACGAGGTGATCTTCAATGAGAAAAAGTATCAGGATATGCCATTGGATGAGCTTTGCAGGATGATCGATCTTATAAGTCCAACCTCAGATAACTATCCGTATATTGTGGATTTTCGGACAGATTTTTATTATATTGCACCGCAGGCAATGGAAAGATTCTGTATCCCGAAGAATGCTTTTCACAAAGTTATGGAATATCACAGAGAATTTGTTTATGGACCAGATTATGAAAGTCTGAAGGATGAATTTAATGATCTGTTAAGTACAGAACGCTGCAGTCACAGCATGGAGTATCGTTGGCTGGATCTGAAAAAAAGGCCTGTCTGGATCAAATGCAAAGGCTATCTGGTGCGGGACGATGAAATGAATCCTATTTATATGATCGGCTGTGTAAATGAGATCGGAGAAAAACAGAAAGCCGACAATATAAGTGGTCTTCTGGGAGAAGCGGGATTCCGGGAATATATAAATGAGCCGATTCCAAATTGGAAAAAGGGTTTTCTTTTGCGAATCGGAATTGATTATTTTAAAGAGATCAATGATAATTCCGGAATGGAATATGGCGATTTTATATTGAGAGAAACTGCAGCATGTATTTCAGGGTGTCTTTCAGAAAAACAAAGAGCATATAAACTGATGGGAGATGAATTCCTGATTCTGGATGTGACAACGGATGACAAAAAAGAAGCAGATAAACTCTTCACAAAAATAAAGGATTCTATTGATGAATTTATTGAAGAGAATGATTTTGAAGTTTTGTTTACAATTTCGGGGGGAAGTTTGTCATTACATAGCTCAGAGAATATTGAGTATTCAAAAGTTATGAAATTGACAGATTTTGCGCTGAATGAAGCCAAGAAGAGAGGAAGAAACCGGTGTTATACTTTTGATGAAAAAGACTATGCTCTGTTTCTTAGAAAGAGAGAGATTGCTCAGGAACTGAGAGAATCCATAAGAATTGGGTGTCAGGGTTTTGTAGCATTCTTTCAGCCGGTATTTAAGGCGGAGAACGGAAAACTTAGTGGTGCAGAGGCTTTGATGCGTTTTTCTTCTAAAAAGTTTGGAATGGTATCACCAGCAGAATTTATTCTAATTTTGGAAGAAACCGGTCTGATCATTCCAGTGGGACGATGGATGATGAAGGAAGCAATGGAAAAATGCAAACAGATCAGAACTGTAATCCCAGAGTTTAAAGTCAATATTAATATATCACAGGTACAGGTAGCAAAGTCAGAAGTAATTCTGGATCTTGTTGATGAAATAGAAAAATCTGGCCTATCAACAGAGGCAGTAAATATTGAACTGACAGAAAGCGTTTTGTTGGAGAATAATATAAATACGCAGCATTTCCTTAAAGAATTAAAGAGAATGAAAATCAACCTGGCGTTGGATGATTTTGGTACGGGCTATTCCAATTTCCACTATCTGAGTGAGCTTAATCCTGAAATTATTAAAATCGACCGTACCTTTACTGCAAATGCTGTCGCAGATGAGAAAGAGTACTATCTGTTAAAGCAGTTCTGTGAGATGATTCACAGACTGGGATTGAAAATATGTATTGAAGGTGTCGAAAATGAAGAAGAATGGGCAAAGATCAAAAAGCTTAAGCCAGAGTATTGCCAGGGATTTTATTGGGGAAAACCTTGTGAATATGATGATTTCATAAGGCAATTTGTTGATAAAGCTCAGAATAAATAACTTGTATATTAAATTTTTGGTTACTTTTCCATGATTCTATGGTAAACTATCAATGCATATTAAATTTAATGGAGGGAAACTCGAGTATGAGCAAAAAAAAGGGAGATGGCCTGAAGTCATTTAACAAGGGATTCCAGGTGCCGGATACCTACATTATCATCTTTTTTGTAGTTGTTATCGCGGCAGTTATGACATTCCTTGTGCCGAAGGGATACTATGAAACACAAGACGTTACGTATATGATGAATGGTGTTGAGAAAACCCGTACTGTAATCAAGGACGGTAGTTTCCAGTATCTCAGAGATGATGCAGGAAAGGTTGTAACAGAAGGAGTTGCACTTTTCAGTGGAGATGGTGGTACAGGATTTTTTAACTACATGTACAATGGAATTGTAAATAGTTCTGCTATTGAGATCATTGCGTTTCTTATGATCGTTGGTGGCGCATTTGGAATTATGATCCGTACCGGCGCGATTGAAGCTGGTCTGATCGGACTGATCCGTAAAGCAAAAGGAGCAGAGAAACTGCTGATACCGGTACTCTTTGTACTGTTTTCTCTTGGCGGTGCTGTTTTTGGAATGGGAGAGGAAGCACTTCCATTTACCATGATCCTTTGTCCGCTGTTTGTTGCAGTTGGATATGACACAGTTATTGCAGTCCTGGTCACATATGTTGCAACTCAGATTGGTTTCGGTTCATCCTGGATGAATCCATTTTCTGTAGGTATTGCACAGGGTATCGCTGGTATCGATGTATTTTCCGGTGCAGGCTTCCGTATGGTGATGTGGGTTGTTTTCACAGCACTTGGTTGTGGAATGACTATTTTTTATGCAGCCAAAGTAAAGAAAAATCCAAAAATATCTGTTGCATATGAGTCAGATCAGTATTTCCGTGATCAGAACGAAAAAACAGGTATCGATGAAGGGCATTCTTTTGGTATTGGCCATATTTTAGTCCTTCTGACACTGGTTGCTACAGTAATCTGGGTAATCTGGGGCGTTATGACAAAAGGCTATTACATGCCTGAAATTGCTACACAGTTCTTTATCATGGGAATCGTTTCTGGTGTGATCGGAGTTATCTTTAAGCTGAATGATATGAGAATGAACGACATTGCCAGCTCCTTCAAAGACGGTGCAAAAGATCTGATTGGTGCTGCACTTGTTGTTGCTATGGCACAGGGTATCATGCAGGTTCTTGGTGGTTCTGACCCGACTACACCAACAGTTATCAACACGATCATGTATAATATTGCAAATGCACTTTCAGGAGTTTCTGGTGCAGTTGCAGCGGTACTTATGTATCTGTTCCAGTCTGTGTTTAACTTCTTTGTTGTTTCTGGAACAGGACAGGCTGCGATCACAATGCCGATCATGGCTCCACTTTCTGATCTGTTAGGTGTTACACGTCAGACTTCTGTAGTTGCATTCCAGCTGGGTGATGCGTTTACAAACCTGATCGTTCCGACATCCGGATGTCTGATCGGTTCTCTGGCTATTGCAAAAATCGAATGGTCCAACTGGATCAAATTTATGTGGAAATTCCTTGGTGTACTGATGATTGGTGCTATTATAACAGTATTGATCGCTGTAGGTATTGGATTCTAAGCAGGCATTTTAAATTGAGAGTGAGATTATAATGAAGTTAATTCAGAATATTGATGTATATGCACCTCAGCATCTTGGGAAAAAAGATGTACTTACGATCAATGACAAGATTGTAAAGATCGTAGATGCAGGTACAATATCAGCAGGTGGAATTCTTGCTGATGCAACAGTGGTTGATGGCAGCAGCCTGATCCTGACGCCAGGTTTTATTGACAGTCATGTTCATGTACTTGGAGGAGGCGGCGAAGGTGGTTTTGCTAACCGTACTCCGGAAGCAACATTGGAGGGACTTACTAAATTTGGAGTAACGACAGTTGTCGGCTGTCTTGGTACAGATGGGATTGGCCGAGATATGTGCTCTCTTGTTGCCAAGACCAAAGGATTAAACGAACAGGGAATGTCTGCTTACTGTTATACAGGTAGCTATCAGATACCGGTTCATACATTGACTGACAGTATAACAAAAGACATTATGATGATTCAGGAAATCATCGGAACCGGAGAGATTGCCATTTCAGATCATCGCTCTTCACAGCCGACATTTGAAGAATTTGCGCGAGTTGTTGCAGACACCAGACTTGGCGGTGTACTTTCTGGGAAAGCAGGTGTTGTAAATGTTCACCTCGGTGACAGTACACGATGCATGGATCTTATTGAGCGTGTTATCGATGAGACGGAAATACCAGCATCCCAGCTTCTTCCAACACATGTCAATCGTAATGAAATGCTTTTCTGTAAGGCAATCGAGTATGCTTTAAAAGGTGGAGCAGTTGACTTTACCGGAAATGAAGATATTGATTACTGGGAGACTATCTGTGATGAGGTACGTGTGTGCAAAGGTATGAAGCGTATGCTTGAAGCAGGTGTAAATCCAAACAGGATGACGATTTCTTCTGATGGACAGGGCAGTCTCCCTATGTACAGTAAAGATGGAGAATTTCTTGGGATGGGAGTTGGACAGTCCAGCTGTCTTCTGAAAGAAGTCAAAGAATGTGTGTTTAAAGCGGATATCCCGTTGGAGATTGCACTTTCTACGATAACATCCAATCCGGCAGAAATCCTTCGCCTTAAGGGAAAAGGAAAGATTGAAGAGGGCTATGATGCGGATCTTTGTATCCTGGATCAGGACCTGCAGCTTGTTGAGGTAATAGCAAGAGGTAAAACAGTGTATACAAAATAGAATCAGAAATATCCGGTATAAGAACAGATGTGTTCCGTACCGGATATTTTACTAGTATACATTCTAATAGATGGGGGCAAAATAATGCTGACTTATACATATGTTTCAAAGGGAAAATTTGAACTAATGGAAAAACCGAAACCAGTGCTCATGCATGAACGAGATGCCATTGTAAAGGTGACACTGGCCAGCATCTGTTCCAGTGACCTGCATATTAAACACGGAAGTGTTCCGCGTGCAGTCCCGGGAATTACAGTTGGCCATGAGATGGTAGGTATTGTTGAGGCAGTCGGTTCTAAGGTGACGCATGTAAAACCGGGAGACCGGGTGACTGTAAATGTAGAAACCTTTTGCGGAGAGTGTTTTTTCTGTAAGAAAGGATATGTAAACAATTGTACCGACAAGAATGGTGGCTGGGCACTTGGCTGTCGTATCGATGGGGGACAGGCAGAATATGTCCGGGTTCCTTTTGCAGATCAGGGATTGAATAAAATCCCGGAAGGTGTTACGGACAGACAGGCTTTACTGGTAGGAGATGTTCTTGCTACTGGTTATTGGGCAGCACGTATTTCTGAAATCACAGAGGAAGATACTGTACTAATCATTGGAGCCGGTCCAACGGGAATATGTACTTTACTTAGTGTTATGCTGAAAAATCCAGCGAAGATCATTATATGTGAAAAGGACGAGACACGTATTCGCTTTATTAATGAGCATTATCCGGAGATTCTTACTGTTTCACCGGAAGACTGTAAAGAGTTTGTTAAGACTAATAGTGAGCATGGTGGAGCTGATGCAGTCCTTGAAGTTGCCGGAGCAGAATCGACATTTAAACTGGCGTGGGAATGTGCCCGACCAAATGCAATCGTGACAGTGGTTGCGCTTTACGATAAAGCGCAGATGTTACCACTCCCAGATATGTATGGTAAAAATCTCACTTTTAAAACAGGTGGAGTGGATGGCTGCGATTGCGAAGAAATTCTGAAGCTGATATCAGAAGGTAAGATCAACACGGAACCGCTGATTACGCATACATATCCGTTAAACAGGATTGAAGAGGCATATGAATTGTTCGAAAATAAGAGAGATGGTGTGATTAAAGTAGCAGTGGAATGCTGAGAAACAGGTACGGGAGGCTGAACAATAGTGAGTTTATCACAAGTAATTTTACTCGTGATCATAATGCTTATTATTGGGATGATCTGCAGAGAGAAAAAACTGATCCGCCCAGAGGGAATTGAAGGACTTCAGGCATTGGTTATGAATTTTACACTTCCAATCTCATTGTTTTATACTTTTTATCGGGCAAGTATTAAAGCAGATACTGTGATATTTCCGGTTACCTTCTTCGTAGTGACCGCAGGTGGGAGTTTTGCAGGAAGGCTGCTATGTAAACTTGTAAAAGAAAAAGATGTCTATTTTCCCTTTACACTGACAGGATATGAGGCAGGAATGCTGGGATATGCTCTGTTTGGTATTCTGCTTGGAAATGATAAGATCACGCAATAACTTGCTTAATCTTGCCCCATTTTGCCAAGATGGCAGCTAAAACACACATTTCACAAATCCCCGAAATCCATTGCAAAACAGGGCATTTCCGGGCAAATCAAGGAGAAATAAAACAATGATAAAAATATTTTTCATCTGCCACGGCACTCTTTGAAAGATTCTTCAAAAAGCCGGTAAAATCAAGGTCTGGAAGGCATAGGCGGTTAGAAAATAACCCGAAAATAACCCATGGGATTTTGTGCAGATATTACATGTAAATATAGATGATGTTTGGGATGCAACATGATAGAAGAGCTGTAAGATTTTGAAAAGAAAATCTTATGGCTTTTTTTGCAAACAAATAGAAGAGGAAAATAGTGGTGAAAAAGTTATTGACATACACCACAAACATAGTTATAATTCCAAATGTTTGAATTATAACTATTTATATAATAAAAGAAGGAGCTAAATAATAAATGGATGATTCATTTCACTACCTGTCTATGATAAACCATATGACTGTCCAGAAAAAACTAATGGAACAGCTGGCAGACACAGGCCTTACCTTGGGACAGCCCAAAGTATTGGATTACCTGAAAGATCACGATGGTGCCAGCCAGAAAGAGATTGCGGCAGGATGCCTCATCGAGGCAGGATCTTTAACGTCCATTTTGAACCGTATGGAAGAAAAAGGTCTGATCGAAAGAAAAATGCTCAATGGAAACCGTCGTACTTTTCATATTTTTATGACAGAATCCGGAAAGAAAAATCAGAAGCTTGTGGAGGAGGCTTTTAAGAAAATAGAAAAAACTGCATTAAATGGTATTTCCGAAGAAGAGCAGAAGTTGTTTATGGATATTTTTTGCCGGATCTATCGAAATCTTGCAGATATGAAATGAGGAGGAAATAAAAAATGGAGAAACTAAAACGATATTTAATATTTCTGGTGGGATTATTTGTAAACTCCCTGGGAGTCAGTCTGATCACAAAGGCAAACCTAGGAACATCCCCGATTTCATCAATTCCTTACGTATTAAGTCTTAATTTTCCATTTACACTTGGAAACTTTACCATCTTTTTCAGTATCTTTCTGATCGTACTGCAGTTGATCATCCTGAGAAAGAACTTTAAATTGGAGCACATCCTTCAGATTCCGGTATCCATCATATTTGGATATTTTATTGATCTTACCATGATTCTTTTTTCCTGGGTCAATCCGGAAGCGTACATCATGAAGATTGTATATCTTCTCATCGGATGTCTGATTCTTGGCGTAGGTGTATATATGGAGGTCTTGGCAGACGTTGTCATGCTTCCGGGAGAATCTTTTGTCCGTGCTATTGTTCTTACATGGAAAACAAATTTCGGAACAACCAAGATCTGTTTTGATGTATCCATGTCAGTGATCGCTGCTGTACTTTCTTTCGTATTTGCAGGAAGACTGGCTGGTGTAAGAGAAGGTACCGTTATTGCTGCCCTTCTGGTAGGCTTTATCGCCAGACTCATCGGTAAGAAACTTGTATTCCTGAAAGATATGATTTTCCCGGAAAGCGTATCTGCAGAAAACGAGAACGAAGCAAAAGAACAGACAGCAGGAACCTATGGAAAAAATGTTATCGCCATTGGAAGACAGTTTGGAAGTGGCGGCCACGATATTGGCATGATTCTTGCAGAAAAGTTGGGATATGATTTTTATGATGCGGAGATTATCCAGATGACAGCAGGAACCACCGGATACACACCGGAATTCGTTAAGAAAAAAGAGGAGATCATGACAAACAGCCTTCTCTATGATCTGGTCAATCAGATGTACCTGAATACAGACAGGCAGGATGAAGCGCCGAAGGATAAAATTTTCGAGGCAGAATGTCAGGTTGTACGTAATCTTGCGAAAAAAGGCAACTGCGTCATAGTAGGCCGTTGTGCAGATTACGTTCTCAGAAATTCCGGAAACTGTCTGAAAGTATTTTTTTCAGCGCCTCTTATGAGCAGAATTAGAAGAGTGGCACAGAGACAGAATATCTCCGAGGGAGAAGCCAAAGCTACGGTTCAGAAAAATGAAAAACTCCGTGCAGATAACTACCGTTATTACACCCGCCGTATGTGGGGTGCAGCCGGAAACTTTGATCTCAGCCTGAATACAGATTTGGGAGAAGAATATATTGAGAACTGCATCCGCAGTGCTATGAAACTGTAAAAATATATAAAGCCTTATAATATTTGTCGTAAATGATATAGCCCCTTAAGGAACAGTCAATCTAAAAATCATATTTGAGGGACATATCATTTGCAGTAATATTATAAGGCTTTTTCTTTTCTACTGTATACAGATAAGACACATACAGGACTTATAAAGTATTTCGGTATTCCGCTGGTGTCATATGGAACTTTTTCTCAAAAATTTTATAAAAATGCGTAATGCTGGAATAACCGATCTCTTCCATGACAGCAGTAACAGAACGATCAGGCTGCTTTAACATTTTCGCCGCTCTGGACAGACGGATATTCTGGATAAGAGAAGAAAAAGTCTGTCCCGTATAATTTTTTAGGATAAAAAGCAGGAATCCTCGGCAATTCAATTACCGAGATGAAAGCGTAAACTGTGCATGTCTACACTCATAATAAATGAAAAGATTGCAGAAAAGTACAACACAACACCAGAAGAGGTACGCAGAGAAATGCAGATAGCCATAGATGCAGGATTTGATAATCCTGATCCGGCTGTGCAGGAAGTATTTATGGGAAACCTGAATCCGGTCATAAAGAAGGTGAACCGGATGTAGTAGGAACATTTTCCGTAAATCGGGATGAAAATTTAACCGTGATGGCTAACCGGGGAGATATTGAGGATTGATGTTCGCTGATAATAGGTATCTATGATATCCTGTAAAGTAATTATATTCATTTTTTCTTCAGCAGTTTTTTGGATTTCATTATAGAATTCCTGTAAAGACAACTGAATATTAATGCCAACGCCGCAATCAGGGTTGGTATGAGTATCTAAATGAAGCAACGGCTTCTCACCTTCAACTGCTTTATAAATATCCAGCAATGTAATCTGATCTGCTGGTTTTGAAAGAGAAGGATGGGCATGTCCGGCTACACTGGTCATAAGTCCGGCTTTTTTTAGTTTTAACATAAGCTGGCGTACAAAGCCGGGATTTGTATGGACAC
>ENA-OPBZ01000346-OPBZ01000346.1-human-gut-metagenome-genome-assembly--contig:-NODE-346-length-26044-cov-2.768941_pt1 | contig 26044 bp, 18 predicted proteins | sample MGYA00241072_ERZ501459 | MGnify/ENA primary metagenome ERZ501459 (study PRJEB25962, sample SAMEA2042632) | human gut metagenome | biome: human gut; feature: human-associated habitat; material: faeces...
AGTAACCTCAAAATCCTTACAGCCATCTACACAATTAAGACCTGATATTACAAATTTAGTTCCACTAAGCCCAAGATTTTCTATATCCTTGGCATACACACCGTCTTTATAGTTAATTCCAAATCTTTCAGGCTTCTTTCCATTAACCTCATCTACAGTGATAAGCTTATCATCATCGCCGTTAAGTATCGCTATTCCGTCAGGCTTCATATTATTGAAAATCTCTGTCTTGGCCTTTAATATTCCATCTCTTGTCTTAAGATTTTCAAGATGACACAGACCTATATTAGTTATTACGCTTATATCTGGCTGGGCAATTTTTGATAATCTGTCCATTTCTCCGAAATCACTTATTCCCATTTCAAGAACAGCAACTTCATCATCATCTCTTAAGCGGAATACTGTAAGAGGAAGTCCTATTTCATTATTGAAATTACCTTCTGTCTTTAACACTTTATACTTCTTGTTAAGCACATAACTGATTGTTTCTTTAGTGCTTGTTTTACCTACACTTCCTGTTATACCTACAACCTTGATATCAAGATTATTACGGTATAAAAGTGCCATATCCTTTAACGCCTGAAGACTTGATTTAACCTTTATATAAGAATTAGTCTGTCCTTCAAGTTCTTTTTCTGATATAACACACAACGCTCCATCATTAAAGCAGTTGTCTATGTATTGGTGTCCGTCAGTTCTCTCGCCACATATGGCAACAAACAATCCGCCATTCTGCACTTTACGGCTGTCAGTTGTTATGTCTGTCACTTCTTTATCAAGGTTATCTTCACTGCCATAATATACGCCATTGCAGGCTTCTGCTATAGCTCTTAATGTCATTCCACGCATAAATAATAATCTCCATTCAATATTAATTATACTTTTCTAAAGATATTTCTATAATCTTCTTAGTAAGTTCATCATATGACATTCCTACAGCCGCAGCTTCCTGTGGAAGTAAGCTTGTTCCTGTCATTCCCGGAAGTGTATTAATTTCAAGGCAGTATATATCTCCGTCTTCATTAAGAAGTTCATCTACTCTTGCATATGTAGTAACTCCAGCTGTCTCACAGGCTTTCTCTGCCCATCTTTGCATTTTCTCTGATATTTCCTTAGGAAGATTAGCTGGACAAGTCTCCTTAGTTGCTCCTGCCTTATATTTATTCTTATAATCATAAAATCCGTCAAGCGGTTCTATCTCTATAACTGGAAGTGCCTTTCCATTAAGTACACCTACAGAGAATTCTCTTCCTTTAATGAATTCTTCTACAAGTATATTATCTTCATATGAGAATGCATCTGTTAAGGCTCTCTTGAATTCTTCTTCGCTATTAACAATAGATACTCCTACACTTGAACCACCACAACAAGGCTTAACCACACAAGGAAATGGAACATATTCTACCTTATGTCCCTTGTGGAGTGCTATGCCCTTAGGCATTGGAATACCCTCTGGAACAAGAACCTTTTTAGTAAGCTCCTTGCTCATTGATATGGCACTGCTTATATAATCAGTTCCTGTGTACTTAATTCCCATAAGTTCAAATGCTGCCTGTATCTTTCCGTCCTCACCATTGCTTCCGTGAAGCCCCATAAATACTATGTCTGCTTTCTGGCAGAGTTCAAGAACATTATCTCCAAAGAAACCTTTTCCCAAAGCTTTTCTTGCTTCAAGTTCCTTCTCAACATCAGGAGTCTGGTTCTTTAAATATTTGCAAAGCTTTTCCAAATCATTGTCATTATTAAAAAAGTTATCAACATTTTCACTATCTATACCGAAAAAAACATCCACAATGTTAGCATTGTATCCATTTCTTCTTAAAGACTCACACACTTTGGTACTTGTAAGAATTGATATATCTCTTTCAGTGCTTGTACCACCTGCTAATACAACTATATTCATTATTAATCCTCTTTTCCACACACAATCTCTTATTGTATAGTTCTCCTGTGCATACCTTATAGAATATAACATTTATTAACAACATATGCAATCAATATCGTAATTAGTCACATACTTTTCCACAATATCAACATACTTATACACATTTTATGTGAATTCACAAAATTCTGTAATATTATCCATTTTATCGCATATATTATGTTAATTTTCTGACAATTATCACTACTGACGCAGTCTTAATCCTTCATATTTGGTATGTGCAAGAAGACATTTTCTAAGTGAATTATATCTATCAGTAATGTCGCCCTCTGGCACAGCAACTTCAATGGACTCCGCCATAATATCAATAAGCCCGTCATTTAATTCACTTCTCATAGAAGTTAATATATCAAGCTTCTCTTTATAATCATATGCATCAAGAAATCTTATCAGCTTGCTGTCCTGTACAGTATTCTCATCTCCGGCGGCTTCTTTTAACGCATTTTGAGTGGCCTCAATCAACCCTTTACTGCTGTAGGTGGCGCCGGAAACGGTATCTATCTCCTCGGCACTCTGTTTTTTCATGATTTCCGAAAAGATTCCTGACTTTGCTCTGTCCAGATATGTCTGATCATCCTCGGCGTTCTCTATCGTCAGTCCGGTTATCGTTCCCTGTTCCACTTTTACGGAAACGGTCACGGTTCCGCGGTAGCCTTCTCCACTTCCGGAATAAGTGCCGTCCTGGAATCTGCTGTCCAGATTCTGTTCTGCCGTATCAATGGCCGCATCACCTGCTGTCTTACCAACGGAACCGCTCTCGCTCCGGATCAGGAACTGTGACGCTGCAATCGTAAGGCAGGTCACCCCGACACCGATCCACACGCTGTATCGGTACTTCCAGTGTGCATTGTTCTTCAGACATCCGTTTATACATACCCCGCATCCAATACACTCGCCGCCTGCCGTCTGCTCTTTTTCTGTCAGATCAATTCCCATGGTACATTTTGCAGTACAGAGACGGCAGCTTCCGCATTTGCTCCGCGGTTTTACAATTTTTAACAGCGTACATCTGGAAATCAGGCTGTAGATGGCTCCCATGGGACAGAGATACCGGCAGAAAAAGCGCTGGATTAAGACGGATCCGACGAAAATCACCAGAATCAGCGCACCGCCAATCGAAAACATCGGCTTCACACCCGGCCAGTGTCCGATGGAACTGTACTGTCCAAACACCTGCCACGGCCCTGCGATGTTCCATTTTATCATACCGCTCCATACGAAGACTGCCCAGAACAGGAGCACACCATATTTGATCCAGCCTGTTGGAACATTTCTTCCACTCTTCTTTGAATTTGAATGCAGGTTTTTCGCACCTGCTTTTCGAAACCGCTTTTTCAGCTTATTTCCTGCAAACCACAGAAAATCCTGCACAGCCCCGAAGCTGCAGAAATATCCGCAGAAAAACCGTCCCACAATAATCACCGCCGGAACCGTCGCCAGCACCATCCATACCGAATACCTGATCCGTTCCCACGAAACCGTCCCCTGATAAACTGCGGAAATAATCGTCCCAACCGCAGAAAACTGCGCCTCAAACAAGCCCGGGATCAGCAGGAAAGAAAGGATCTGAATCACTGCTTTCGGCCAGTTTCTTTTGTCTTGTTTTTTCAAATTTGTTCCTCTTTTCTTATGTTTAACGTTTCATCTCCATTACCGGACCATTCGATTTATGTTCCTGGATTAATTCACAAATCTCCGAAAGATTCATTGCCGAGAAATCTCCGGGGACGGTATCCTTCAGGGCACTTACTGCATTTCCGATGGATACTGCCTGTGACAGTAAAAAACCCTCATAAATCGTGTATTTTCTGCACATTTATGAGGGTTTTATATTTTTGCGTTATTTTTACAAATTCACAGTTGAATTATGCGTTCATCTGTTTAGCAACTTCCTCAGCAAAGTTCTCTTCTTTCTTCTCGATTCCTTCACCGGTCTCGAAACGAACGAAGCCTTTTACTGCTACGGTTGCGTTGTTTGCTTTTGCAACCTGTGCTACATACTGAGCTACGGACTGTTTTCCGTCTTCTGCTTTTACGTATACCTGATCAAGCAGGCAGATCTCTTTGAGCTCTTTGTTGATACGGCCCTGGATCATTCCCTGGATAACTTTTTCCGGTTTCTGGGACTCTTTCGGGTCGTTCTGAATCTGAGCCATGAGGATTTCTTTCTCATGTGCGATGTAATCAGCGCTTACTTCGTCGCGGTTTGTGTACTGCGGACGAAGAGCTGCAATCTGCATTGCAACGTTTTTAGCCATCTCTTTGAGGTCATCGTTTACAACATCTGTCTCAACGTCAACCAGAACACCGATTTTACCGCCCATATGAGTATAAGAAGCAACGAAACCGTTCTCCTCTTTTACCTGCTGGAAACGACGGATGTTCATGTTCTCGCCGATGGTAGCGATCTGATGAGCCAGCTCTTCGCCAACGGTCTCGTTGGTATCGAATTTCCAAGGCTCTGCCAGGAATCCTTCTACGTCTGCTGCAGTTGTATCCATAGCCTGCTCTGCAACCTGTGCTACATAGCCACGGAATTTCTCGTTCTTTGCAACGAAGTCTGTCTCAGCGTTTACTTCTACAGCGACAGCTTTCTTTCCATCCTCGGATACGTTCAGCATAACGATACCCTCAGCTGCGATTCTGCCAGCTTTTTTCTGAGCAGTAGCAAGTCCTTTTTCTCTCAGGAACTCCATTGCTTTGTCCATATCACCTTCGGTAGCTGTAAGAGCTTTCTTGCAGTCCATCATACCAGCACCGCTTACTTCTCTTAACTCTTTTACCATTGCTGCTGTAATAGCCATTGTTTTATTCCTCCGTATACGTGATTCAGCAGACTGCATCTTCATGCCGGTCTGCTATTGTGAGATTCGCCGAAGGGAACCTGAATTTCAAGTTCCCCCCAGTTCATTACTTCGCGTAAATTATTCAGCGTCTGTCTCTGCTGCTTCTTCGTATGCAGCTTCCTCAGCCTCGCCCTGTTTTGCCTCGATAACTGCGTCTGCCATTTTGGAAACGATCAGTTTTACGGCACGGATAGCGTCGTCATTACCCGGAATTACATAGTCAAGCTCTTCCGGATCGCAGTTGGTATCGCAGATACCGATCAGCGGAATTCCCAGTGTATGAGCTTCCTGTACGCAGATTCTCTCTTTTTTCGGATCTACTACGAAGATAGCGTCCGGCAGTCTCTTCATTTCTTTGATACCGCCAAGGTTTTTCTGCAGTTTTGCAAGCTCTTTCTTTAACTCAATGACTTCTTTTTTCGGAAGAACTTCGAAGGTGCCATCCTGCTCCATGGTCTCGATTGCTTTCAGTCTTGCAATACGGCTCTGGATGGTTTTGAAGTTGGTCAGCATACCGCCGAGCCATCTCTCGTTTACATAGTACATTCCGCAGCGCTCTGCCTCAACAGCGATAGCGTCCTGAGCCTGTTTTTTGGTTCCTACGAAAAGGATTGTGCCGCCGTCTGCTGCGATGTCTGCAACAGCTTTGTATGCGTCATCTACCATTCCTACAGATTTCTGCAGGTCGATGATGTAGATACCATTACGCTCTGTGTAGATGTACGGAGCCATTTTAGGATTCCATCTTCTTGTCTGATGTCCGAAATGAACACCGGCTTCCAGTAACTGTTTCATTGAAATTACGCTCATTGTTTTATCTCCTTATGGTTTTATTCTTCCCCATGTTTTTTCACCTTGGAACCTGTTTTTCAAAAAACAGGCACCATCCTTGGTACCGCATGGGTGCTTATTGTGCAACAGTAAGATTGTATCACAGAGTTTTTTTCATGACAAGCATTTTTTTCGCGGATTCTGCGGTTTTTTTCTGTTATTTTTGTGTTTTTCCCTGTTTATCCTTTAAAAACAGATACCAGAATGTTCCGGCGCAGATTACCGCTTCCAAAAAGATGAACATCCATGCACCTGCCGGTGCTTTTTGGGTCATCCAGGATACGAACTGGCTCCGGTAAAGTCCCCAGATATTTTCTGCCATGTGCGCAAGAACCGGGGCAAGGAGTGTTCCGCACCGCTCATAAATAAGGATCAGAAGCACACTTACCACGGCTGCATAGACAAACTGCGTCACATTGCCGTGATATGCACCGAACAGCAGACATGATGCTGCGATGCCCCAGCCGGTTCCCCAGAAATCTTTTGCCCTGCGGTAAATCATGCCGCGGAAAACAATTTCCTCTGCGGCCGCGCTCAGCACACCGACGGACAGGATCAGAAGCAGCGGGTTCTGTCCTTCATAAATCTTTGATGCCATGTCCTGATAGCCGGAAAAGATTCTGGTAAAGCCGGTCACGTTCATTACAGTATTCAGGAGATGGCCGAAGGTCATAACCAGCAGAATACAGGCGGCTGCCTCTGCCGCACTCCACCGTTTTTCCGGTTTCGGGAACATGCCTTCATCTTTTTTGTACTGTTTCCAGAGAACCGGGATCGCCGCCAGACTGCCGATTGCTGATGCAAGAACGGATGTCGCGTGCATACGCTCTTCCAGATAACCGCCGGTCGTAAACGTCATCAGGATCAGCGCCAGAAGTACGGTTGCTCCGATCAGAAACAGTTCGTACGTCAGAAGCGGTTTTAAAAGACGCCATAGCTTCCGCTGGATAGGAATTACGATTTCCTCCGTTTTTGGCTCTGTTTTCGCTGTCCTTTTTTCTTTTATATTCTCTGCTTTTTTCTCTTTCTGCGCAAAGATTCCTGTTCCACTTTCTCCTCTTGTCAGCCACGGGATACGCTCCGGCTTCATTTTTTTGATGCGGTCGCGTCTTTTCTTCTCTTCTTTCGGATCCTCCGCCAGCAGTTTCAGTTCTTCCGGTGTATCACATACCTTTGCGGCACCTGCTGCCTCGAGTTCTTCTCTTCCGCCGTACCCATACGATACGCCGACACAGAGCAGTCCGTTTTCTCTTGCCCCGATTACGTCATAGCTTCTGTCACCAACCATCACCACGTCGGAACGGCTGTCTTCTGCTCCGAGTCGGCGCAGCGTCTCTGCGATGACTTCTCCTTTGTCGGTTCTGGTTTCGTTCATTTCTGAACCGGTTACTACGGTAAAATACTTTCTGATTTCGAAATGCTCCAGGATCTGCTCCACGTATTTTTCCGGTTTGGACGATGCTACCGCCAGAATTTTTCCCTTCTCTTTCAGATACGCCAGAACCTCCGGGATTCCCTCGTATACTTCATTTTCAAAAATGCCCTCTGCCTCGTACCGCTCCCGGTATTTTGTGATGGCCTGCTGTGCTTCTTCGCAGCCAAGGCCTGCAAAATTCATGAAAGATTCCAGAAGCGGCGGTCCCACGTAACAGTTCAGTTTTTCCAGATCCGGCTCTTCGATGCCAAAGGATGCCAGCGCATACTGTACGCATCTTGTAATTCCAGGACCGGAATCGGTCAGGGTTCCGTCCAGATCAAATAATATCATATCTGACATACTCTTATTTCCTCTTTTACTTTTTTATCGTATGACATGTCTTTTATTCTAGCATATCGAAATTAGAAATACAAACAAAACCGGATCAGGCTATTTTCTGCAGAGTGCACGCAGATAGCGGGTGGTCTGATTCTGAATTTCGGCAATGGCACGAATCAGGTTCCAGAGGCGCCTTAAGGACTGCAAGAGGCGGGTTCCTTTTGGTTTCTGGCTGGTTCTTTGGCTGACAAGTGTGGAAGTTTTTGGTTTCACGTTGACTTCCCACGGTTTCATGGTTCGTACAATGCCGTCTGCGCCACGCACTTTTACAGTGATGCGGTTGTAGCCTTCGGAAAGGCTCTCGGCTTTCAGACAGATTTTGTTTTCTTTCCATTCATATTCGGCTTCGGAGCCATTTACCATGCAGGAAAGAATTTCAGCCGTGTCGGCGGCTCCCTCGAGCAGAATTTCCGGGGTATAACCGGGATCTATTTCGACGCTGGTGTCGGCCGGGCGGATAATCAGGGGGTTCGGCGCTTCGAAATCTTCGTCTGCTATCTGTGATAATACGAAATCGGCGATGATCTGCGGCCGTATTTGAGATGGCTCCTCCCCGGCACTCTTAGATGGAGTTTCGGCAGGCGGAGGACTGCTTTCTTCTGTTTGTAGCGGAATATCATCTGGATCTTGGGTCACCTCCTCGGGCGTGGCTGCAGCAACGGGCAGCTGTTCGTCTGTTTTGAGTTCTTCTTTCTCCGGAGACGATTGCCCGGGCCCCGTTTGTTCCTGCTTTTCTGTGTTTGACTTTCCGGCATCTGGCATTACGGTAGGCTCCTCTTTTTCTGGTGCTTTTGTTTCCGAGGTTTGATTTTCTGACTCTTTTTCGGTTGACGGAGATTCCTGCTTCGTTTCTTCCATATCAGGCTTTTCCGGTTCCGGATCTTCTGGCATCAAATTTTCCGTTCCGGATTTTTCTGAACCTGTATCTTCATAATCTGGTTTTTCTGTGTCCATTTCTCCAAAATCCGTTCTCTCCGAATCTGACTCTTCTGTCTCTGATTCTTTTGTATCTGTTTCTTCACATCCTTCCTCTGATTCCGATTCCCCGGAACCCATATCTCCTGCCTCCGGCAATTCTCCTGGCTTCCCCGATTCTGAATCTTCCGAAATTTCTTTCTCCTCTTCTTCCCACCTTTCCGCTGGTTCTTTCTCCGGATCCGGAATTACCGTCGGGGGAAGCATTTTTTCTTCTCCTTCTTTCTCTTTCTTTCCGGTCTCTGCCGGATCTGTTTTCTCTTCCGGCGGCTCTGGTTCCTGCTCTGGTTTCTCTTCTATAGGCGGTTCTTCTTCTGACTTTTCGTCCGGCAGCAGTTCCTCCGGTCCGGCTTTCCCGTCTGCATCTGTCACATCACTGTTCTCGATGATTTCAGCTTCTAATTCCACGCTTTCCACCGCACTTGCGGCCTCGCCTGTCGTCTGCTGTGTCTCCGCGTGGACTTCGATTCCCTGGACTGCCAGGAATCCTGTCATCATTGCGCATATGGTCTTTTTTCTCATCCTGCTTCCTCCCATCTTTTTCTGATCTGCTGATAAAAAATATCCTCCTCCATTCCCGGAATTTCTGCGGCCTCGTTGAGGTACTGTTCTGCTTTTTCCTGCATGTCGAACTGAAGTGCCAGCTCTGCGGCCCTGAGCAGATTTTTCCGCCGGTTTCCATCCTGTCTGCTGCACAGAAGCCGTTCGTAATAGAGAAAACTCTCCTGGCACCAGTCCTGTTCTCTTTCCCCATCCCCGGATTTTCCGCCAAGATAGCACGCATCCGCCAGTCTCTGCCAGATAACCGCCTCCCACTGCCCCTCCATATTCTCGCCTGCGGCCTTTTCCAGCACTTCGATTCCTTTCCGCATGGCGTCTGTGTCATTTTCACGCGCCAGTTCTTCGGAAAAACTGAAATACATTCCTGCAACAGCAAGATATCTGCGGCAGCGTTTTTCCTTTTCCGGCTCCTGCTGCGTGTCATCATAAAATTCAGCCAGCAATGGCTCCATCTGCATTTTTTCCCTTGCCGCATCATCCGCCAGACAGTATTCCACAAGTTCCTGCTCCACACGCCCCGCCTGACTGAGATGGTCTGCCTTTAAGAACGCTTCCCGCGCTTTCTGGTAGTTCGGCAGACTGCCTTCTTCCACCGGATTTCCGCAGAACCAGAGATCTCCCTGCTCCTCCCATTCGTCTGCCGCCGGAAACTGCCCCCATGGCATCCTGCTGGCAACCGCAGCCGCTCCTCCTGTCAGAAAAGCAAAAACTGCAAAGATCCGCAGAGTCTTCCTGCCTTTTTGCTTTCTTTCCAGCCGCCGCAGTGCCTTTTTGACTCCTCCGGCAGACGCATACCGCTCCTCCGGCTTTTTCTGCATACACTTTTCCATCACCCGCCAGAGTCCTCTTTTCTGCCGCTTTTTCGCATGCTTCGCCATTGCCGCAAGCAGTGCGCCGAGTGCATAAAGATCGGAACGGGCGTCACACTTCCCGTCATACTGCTCCGGCGCTGCATAACCGCGGGTTCCATAACGGACTTCCACACCCGTTTCTTCTGTTCCGGCTGCACCGAAATCCACAAGGTATATTTCACCACGCTCTGTTATCATCACGTTGTCCGGCTTCAGATCCCGGTAGAAAACCGGCGGGTTCTGTGCATGGAGATAACAGAGAATCCCGCTCAGGGCAATTCCCGTTTTCAGAATTTCCCGGCTGGAAAACCGTTCTCCCTTACGCATACGCTGTCCGATAGATTTTCCGTTTACAGCTTCCATCACCAGAAAGCTTTTTGTCCCACTTTCCAGAAGTTCCACCGCACAGGGAATCCCGGGATATGAAAACTTCTGTAAAAGAAACGCTTCCCGGCGCAGTTTTTCCCTGTCACATATACTTACCTTGACTGCATACCGCTTTCCGGATCCAGTTTTCTCTGCAAGATAAACGACAGACGTTGCCCCTCTTCCGAGCACTGACAGCAGGCGATACTTCCCTCCCGGAAGTTCTACTTTTCCAATGATCCCGCCTCCTCTTTTTACGTCAAAGTGTTTGTCAGTCCGATATTCTGTTTTTGTACATGGATATAAATTGAGCCGAATGGCTCTTCGATACAGTAATATAGAATCGATTTTTCAGGACGAATGTCCAAGCGGATGAAAAATCGTGATGTAAGTATAACACAACAGCCGCCGTTTCCGCAAGAACTACAGAAGCCGACGGCTGCCAAAAAAATCGCCTGTTTTTTATCTATTTTTTCCCTCTTGACGAATCTTACATCCGTTCCGGTGCCGAGAATCCCAGCAGGTCGATGCAGGTCTCAAGTACCTCGCGGACAAGATCCAGCAGTGCCAGGTAAGATGCTTTTCTTGCCTCATCCTGCTCACTTAAGATCTTGGTCTCGTGGTAGAAATGGTTGAACTCGTTTGCAAGCTCGTAGATATAAGCACAGATCTTATGCGGTGCTTTCTCCTCGAATGCGTTCTCCACAACGCCGTTGAAACGGGATACGGAAAGCATCAGAGCTTTCTCGCTGTCGCTCTTCGGTGCCAGAAGTGCGCCTTTCTTCAGTTCATTTCCCTCTTCTTTATATTTTCCGAGGATGGATTTTGTACGAACGATCGTGTACAGGATGTACGGACCGGTGTTTCCCTCGAAGGAAGTAAATCTCTCAACATCGAATACATAATCTTTCGATGCCTGGTTGGACAGGTCACCGTATTTAATAGCAGACAGTCCGACAATCTGTGCCGTTCCTCTTGCATCCGTATCTTTTACGCTGCGGTTCTCCACGATCTTCTGATACATCTCATCGTTGATCTCGCCGATCAGACGCTCCAGACGCATAACGCCGCCCTCACGGGTCTTGAACGGTTTTCCGTCTTTTCCGTTCATGGTACCAAAGCCGATAAAGGAAAGAACGGTATCATCATTCACCAGTTTTGCTTTTCTTGCACAGCGGAAACACTGTACGAAGTGAAGCTCCTGACGTTTGTCTGCCAGATAGCAGATCTCGTCCGGCTTGTACAGTTTCATACGCTGGATGATGGTTGCCAGGTCTGTCGTATCATACAGAGCTGCCCCATCGGATTTTAAGATCATGCACGGCGGGATCTCTTTTGTGTCTGTCTCTTCTTTGACATCAACAACGAGTGCGCCCTGGTCATAATGTGCATAACCATTGTCTTTCAGGTAATCTACCATGTCTGGAATGTACTCCTGTGCATCGGACTCACCCATCCACAGATCGAAATGAACGTCGAGGTTTCCATAGTTCTTTTTCAGATCGGCAACAGAAACGTTCATAATGTGTTTCCAGATCGCACGATATCCTCTTCTGCCCTGCTGCAGCTCTCTCGTTGCCTCGAGTGCACGTTTCTTATAGTCCTCGTCCTCTTTCGATTTGCCGCTTGCGCAAGGATAAATCTCCTCGAGCTCGCTGATCGTAAACGGTGCTTCCTCCGGGTACTCTCCCGTAAAGGACTCATCAAAATAAACAAGCTCCGGATGGCGCTCCTGCAGCTCGGTGATGATCAGTCCCATCTGCAGACCCCAGTCTCCAAGATGAACGTCACCGATCATGTTGTGGCCCATGAAGCGTCCCATACGCTTAATGCTTTCCCCGATGATCGCGGAACGGAGATGGCCGACGTGAAGCGGTTTTGCCACGTTTGCTCCGCCGTAATCTACGATGATGGTTTTCGGATTTTTTGCTTTCTCTACAGAAAGATCTTCGTCGTTCTGCATTTTGGAAAGATAATCTGCCAGAAATTCCGGGTTGATTTTCAGGTTGATGAATCCCGGTTTTACGGCTTCAATTTCACCGATCACGCTGTGATCGGTCACTTTTTCTACAACTGCTTCAGCCAGCTGGATCGGCGCTTTGTGGTATGCTTTTGCAGCTGCCATTGCGCCGTTGCACTGGTATTCGCACAGATCCGGGCGGTTGGAAACGGAAACCCTTGCATAGGACGGGTCCATCTCCGCAGCGGTAAAGGCTTTTACCAGCTCTTCCTGGATAAGATCGATCAGTTTTTTCATAATGTTTCCCTCATTTTCTTCTTTACTGCAGAATCATCTGTTCTGCGTTTTGTTTCCGCGCGCTGCGCCGGGCTTCTTCCTCTTCTTTGATGCCGCTTTTCTGATAACAGTACTGGATGATATCTCTTCTTCGGATGATGCCGATGAAGATTCCCTCGTCATCCACAACTGGAACGAAATTCTGCCGCATGGACATCTCGATCAGGTCCTCGATGTTGCTGTTGATGTTGACGGACTCATAATTCCACCGTTTTGGAACCTGCCAGAGCGGGATATCCTCTGCTTCATGGTAATTCAGCAGATACCGTTCTTTTATGATGCGGAGCAGATCTCCTTCCGTCAGTGTTCCCACGTAGCAGCCCTTTTTGTTCAGTACCGGAACCGCCGTGTATTTATGATATTCGATCTTCTCGATGGCCTGCCGAAGTGAGCAGTCGTCATACAGATAAGCCGTTTCACTTTTCGGTGTGATAAAAAACAAAATATTCATTCGCGTATACTCCTTTTCGTTGGTCATACTCTTGTTTGATTATACCATAAACGAATGTGAAATGTCTTTGAATCTTTCTTATATTTTCATAAACATACCGAATCCGAAACTCGAATGCCTCTTTGCTGCGCCGCAAATTGCGCTTATTTTCCAGTATAACCGACTTTCCGCAAAAAGTAAAGATCTTAAGTTTCATCCGCACACGCCGCACAAAAAATCCGCACGGATCCAGCACCTACGCTGTACCCGCACGGATTTTTCAACTCTTTTTTGTTCTATTCTCTTCGCAGCGCATCGATCGGATTCAGGTTCGCTGCTTTTACCGACGGCAGCAGTCCGAATACGATACCGATCACCATGGAGAAGACCACGGAGAAAATGATTGCCGGAATACTGATCGCCACAGGCGTCTGCGATACCCTCGAAATCACCTGTGCCATGATAATGCCGCCCAGCACGCCGAGCAGTCCGCCGATGCTGGTGAGCACCGCCGCCTCGGTCAGGAACTGGAACAGAATTCTGCGTTTTCTTGCTCCGATCGCCTTTTTCAGGCCGATCTCGCTTGTACGTTCCGTTACAGATACCAGCATAATATTCATAACACCGATACCGCCGACCAGAAGCGAAATGCTCGCGATCCAGATCAGCTGCTGGTTCGTGCTCTGGCCTAACTCCTGCAGACTCTTTGCTTTCTCCAGCAGATCCTCTGCCTGATAGGAAAGAGAATCAGTTGTATTGGTCACGGATTCGTTCATGATATCCGCTGTTGTCTTTCCCACCGTGCTCATATCCTCGGTCGTTTTTGCCATCACAACGGCATTTTCCGGTTCATCATACTGGAATACGATCGGCCAGCAGACATCCGGCATCAGCACCAGCGGATAGGATTCCTGATTGTACGTATAGTAGTCATCTCTGGAATTGATGACCGGCTGGAACGAATCGGCTTTTTTGATCACGCCGATCACCGTGAACGGCTCTCCCATGATCTCGATCGTTTTGCCGACCGGCGACTCATCCGGGAAGAGTGTCAGCACTGCGGTATCGTCGAGGAGGACAACTTTGTGGGTCTTCGAGAAATCGCTCTCCACAAAGCCGCGTCCCTGATAAATCTGATATCCGCACGTCGACAGATAATTTTCATCCACTCCAAGCGCCTTCGCACTGTCCAGTGTTGTGTTTCCTTTTGCGATGCCGCTCACATACGTTCTTTCGGTGTAAAACGATGCATTTTCCACCTGATCCTGCTCGCGGATCCGCTTTTTCTGATCACCGGACAGTTTCGACACGCCGCTTGGCAGTCCGTTGTCCATCCAGTAATCACCGTCGCCCTGCTTTAAGCTGACGGTCACGTTGTTGTTTCCAGCTCCGATCAGGTTCTGTTTGATCTGCTCATTCGTTCCCTTGATCGTGGAGACAATTGAGATGATCGACGCAATTCCGATGATAATACCCAGCATCGTCAGGAAGGAACGCATTTTGTGTGACCAGATTCCCTGAAAGGAAAGTCTTACATTTTCTAACATAATGCGCCTCCTTAACTGTTGTAATAATCCGATGAACTGGATTCCTTCGTGTCTGCGCCTTCCACCACGGTTTTGCCGTACGGAAATGCAATGTAATCCTCTTCGGAAAGACCGCTCTTCACTTCGTAATAACTGCCCCACAGAAGTTTTCCGGTTACCACATTCTGTTTCTTTAATTTATCATTTTCATCCCGGATATAAACGAATTTCTGTCCGTTTTCCTCGCGGATGAATTCTTTGCTGACGTACAGGCCGTTGCCGTTTTCTACATCGTTTCCGACAGTGATTGCAATCTCGATCCAGTCACCGTTTTCAAAACCTTCTCCGCCTTCCGGGATAACGGCTGTGAACGGATAGAAGGAGGCTGGTGTCTCGCTGTACGACATGTAGCTTGTTGTCGGGTACGGAGAAATCTCGGTTACGGTTGCCGCTGCAAAAGCACCCGAAGACCAAGAAGTCACGTTGAGTTCATCGCCGACTTTTACCTGATCGAGATACGTCTCGCTTAAGTAGCCGCGCACGTACAGACCTTCGTTTCCACTGACCTGGATAAAGGCGCTTCCGTCGTTGGACGGGTTTTCTGCATTTCCAACCTTCTTTACCACACCGCTGATCGTCGCTTTTACGGTCTGGGAATCCAGGGATTTCTGCGTATTTTTGACTTTGAGTTCCTCTTCCTTCTGATCCAGCTTCAGATTACGGATCTGGCTTTCTTTTTCGCTGATGGCTTTTTTCAACTCATCTTTTGTGTAGGTCATCTGGGTATCATCACCGGAAGAAGTATTGTTATTTGCGCTGCTTCCTGTGGATGATGTAAAGAGGGACTGTACCGATGCTTTTTCACCGTAGAATACGGTTTTTGCTGTCGTCTGCACTGCTTCCGGTGCATCTTCGCTCTGCGGTTCCGCTTCCGGTTCTGCCGGGGCTTCGGTCGGCGTCGGCGTTTCCGTCGGAACTGGGGTCTCGCTCGGCACCGGAGTTTCTGTTGGAACCGGCTCTGTGGTCGGAATCGGTGTTGTACTTGGTTCCGGGCTGACGGTCGGCTCTGGAGTTACACTCGGTCCCGGCGTAACGCTCGGGGTCGGAGTTACACTTGGTGTCGGGGTAATCGTTCCTTCTTTTACCGCCACATTTGCAGTGCTGACTGCCATGGAAGTACCCTTGTCATTTTTCGCTGTCACTTCTACTATATAGATTCCGGCATCCTCTTTTGTGATGTTTTCTTTTGTGTAAGTATCCTTAAAATCTCCGTCGATTGTCTTTCCGTTGTGTTTCCAGACGTATGTGTAAGTGCCATCCGTTTCGGTGTTTTCCGTGGAATCGTCTGCCTCACCGCTTCCATTTCCGGCTTCACCCGGCTGTGTCACATCGTCCTCGGACGGACTCTCGGTTCTATCATCCGTTTTATCGTCGGCTTTCTCATCCGGCTTCTCTTCGGTATCTTTCTTCTCATTGATTCCGATTTTCAGCTTCAGCTCGCCGCCCTCTGCAACCTCTGTATTTGCAATCGGCGTGGTAATTTTTATTTCCGGTGCATCCGCCGATTCGGATTCTTTCAGACTCAGGACTGCTTCATACGAAGTCTCGTATGCTTTCGCAATCTTCGTTCCATCCTGCTCCCACACGGTTTCCAGCGCCTCTGCGGCTTTGTTTTCCTCATGAATCTCCAGGCGAAACCAGTATCCTTCGCTGTCCTCTTCTTTTTTCGTTCCCTTTTCATCCGCGTATCCTGCCATCTGATTCAGGAATCCGCCTGTCAGGACTGTCCCCGGTGCGCAGAGATAGGTGTATGGGTCTTCCTGCGTTCCTTCTCCTTTGTATGGTTTGGAACCAAATACAAGCTTATTCGTACTGCTGTACAGAACAGCATCCTCGTACGTCGGCTCCGGTTCTGGGGTCGGAATCGGTTCGTCCGGGAAATCCGGATCGATGGGTTCATCTGGAAAATCCGGGAAATCCGGCTCCACCGGATCCAGCGGCGTATCCGCTACCGGTTTTGTCTTTTTCAGCTTTTCCAGTTCTTTTTCACTCTGCTGGATTTTCAGCTTTGTCTGTGCAAGCTGTAACTGCTGCGTTTCCAGATCCAGCTCGATCATGCTGGTATCGTATGTCATCAGCGTGTCTCCGGCATTTACCACATCGCCCTCTTTGACGAGAACCTGGGAAATGGTCTGGCTGTCTGAAAGATAGATGTTCTGGGAAGCCGTCGAGGTGATCTGGCCTTCCATATTCATGCTGTCTTCCCAGTAACCACTCGTAAAGTCACTGACCGGATACACTTTTACGGTCGTCTTCTGCGCCTGGCGGATGCCGTAATAACCGCCGACACTGACACCGCCCACGGCAACTGCGGTCACAACTGCAATCACGACTTTCTTTGCGGCTTTTCCTTTTTTCATGTTTCGGCCACCTCCTTCGATTTCATCATTCCGTCGCGGATCTCCACGGTGCGCTGTGCCATCGATGCGATCTCCGCGTCATGCGTAATCATCAAGATGCTGACGCCCTCGTCGTTCAGGCTCTGGAACAGCTCCATGACCTGCTCGCCGGAATGGGAATCGAGTGCTCCCGTCGGCTCATCAGCCAGCAGAATTTTCGGATGGTTGACAATTGCCCGTGCAATCGCCACACGCTGTTTCTGTCCACCGGAAAGCTGCGTCGGCTTAAAATCCATGCGATCGCCAAGTCCTACGCGCTCGAGGGCAATCGCCGCACGCTCTCTTCTCTCTTTTTTCGGTACACCTGCATAGGTTAACGGCAGACATACGTTTTCCATCGCGCTCTGTCTTGAAAGAAGCTGAAAGTTCTGAAAAACAAACCCGATTTTCTGCAGGCGGATATCGGACATCTGATTGTCACTGCATTTGCTGATATCCTGTCCGTCGAGGATCAACCGTCCGCTCGTCGCCTGGTCGAGGCAGCCGACAATATTCATCAGTGTTGTTTTTCCGGAACCGGAAGGACCCATGATCGCAACGTACTCGCCTTCTTCCATGGAGAAGTTGATGTTTTTCAGAACCGGAACCGGGATTTTGCCCTGCATATATTCTTTACAGATATTCTCTAATTCCAGAATCACGGCTGCACCTCCCCGTCATCTGCTGATCCGGCTTCCTGTGTGTCTGCCGGTTCTGCATCACCATTGTCGGCGCCGCCGATCACGTTCGTTGTATCTTCCTCACCGCTGTACTCTGCGCCGTCCATGGTATTGTCAACCATGCCGTTTTCATCCTGCTTCATACCGTCGTCGACCATTCCATCGTCGTTGTCAAGCATACCGTCATCCTCGCCGCCGGCCGGATTGCTCTGTCCCAGTGATCCGTCGGTGCTGACTACGGTCTTCATCCCTTCTTCCAGACCGTCCTCCGGGAAGGTGATTGCATCATCTTCTGCAAGGCCGTCGGTGATCTGATATTCCATCATGTTTTCATCGTACGTTCCAAGCGTTACGCTTCGTTTTTCCAGTTTGCCTTTTCCATTATCGGCCCAGACGTAAGGATTGCTGTCGACATCGTTGATAAAGGAGTCAGACAGCCAGATTCCTGTTTTGACTTCCTGCTGGCCGACATCCGGCTCTACGTAAACGTGCTGGCCGAGCATCAGACCATTCGTTCCGGCAAGCTGTACATAGAACGGATAGGAGCTCGACTGTGTCATGCCATCGCCGGAACTGCTGTACATGTTGTTATTGCCGGTCTTTGCATTTTCCCGATCAATCTTTGTCACGGTTCCGGTCCAGGTCTGATTCTCATCTACACGAGAATGCACGATCACCTGGCTTCCTTCCGTAATCGAACCGTCGCTCATATTCTGTTCATTGATCTGGCCTTTTACACGGAAATTTCCCGTTGCAAGAACAGTCAGGAAGGAATTGTCGGAGCTGTCACCGGAGTAAGCGCCGGCGCTGCTGTCATCGTTGTTGATTGATTTTACGACACCGGCGATTTCACTGATCACGGTCGCATTGGTGATGTTATCGTTTAATTTATCAATCTCCGCCTGTTTTGATTTTCCTTCATATTCTTTTTTCTTTAAATCCAGCTCCGCTTCCTGAATTTCCAGTGTGATGCTTGCCTGCTGGTCTTTTGATGCCTGCTTTTTGTCTTTGTAAAGCTGGTTGATATTGGTATTCATACTTGAAAGTTCATTGTTTATGCGTTCCAGATCCAGCTGCGCCTGCTCGAGGTCACTCTGGAATTTCTCGGTATCGTAGGAGAACAGCGGTGTTCCGACCTGAACCTCCTGACCGACTTCCACATAAACTTCCTTTACCTTTTTCTCGCTGTTTTTCTCTACTTTCCAGGTATTTTCCGACTCCACAACACCGGCATAGCGGTTTTCCATTCCATTTCCAGTTCCCAGATTGGTCAGGGCTTTTACAGTATTGACATAGACGACGTTATCGTCCTCTTTTGTACCGTTTCCAAGGAAATGCCATGTCACTCCCCCTCCGGCTGCCGCCAGCACTGCGACTGCACACACAATCGCGATTACTTTTTTCTTCATATGCTTCCTCCCACTTTTCTATTTTACAAATTAATTTTCTGCTTTCCCAAGTTAGTTCTATCGTATCACATTTTGTTTTTTGTTTTCTTACTTTTTCCTTACTCTTTTTTTAGCAAATACTGGCTTTTTCTGAAAATAGATTTTTGTTTTTGTCATTAAAAACCTGCCTCCGTGTTTATGACGGAAAGCAGGTTTTCTTTCGAATCTGTTAGATTTTATTTTTTATGCTACAAGTTTCATCTCCCGCAGAATGCGGTATACGAGATAACAGATCAGCGCTGCACAGACCAGTTTGAACAGAAGCGGAACGACGGCGAACACGATTTTAAATCCAAGCCAGATCACGCCGATCGGGAGAAGAATAGTGGCGCATGCGCCGAGGACTTTTCCTCCAAATTTCAGCAGCAGTCCGACGATCCCAAATAAAATTCCAATTCCGCAGAGCAGACCAAAACAGGTTGCCAGCATGACTAATGTAACTAACATCGTGATCCCTCCTTGTCTTTTTCTCTATGTGTTCCACTTGCTGTGGATGTTTCCGTATCTTTCTTACAAACCATATTGTAGCACTTTTTTCCAGCAAAACAACGGGGAAGACGTGGAAGAATTTCTTAAGTTTTTCTTTACACCGATCGAGTGAAACCTAAAAAAGGACAGACAACGCTGCACTTCTGCAAAATTGTCTGTCCTGTAAATCACAAAATTTTCTTTACTCTTCTGTTGTCTCTTCCTCAGCCTGCGGCTCAACCTCAAGACCAAGCTCTTCCAGCTGTACTGCGTCAACCGGTGACGGAGCCTCGGTCATCAGACAGGAAGCATCTTTTACCTTCGGGAATGCGATGACGTCGCGGATGCTGTCCTCTTTTGCCATCAGCATCACAAGACGGTCCAGTCCGTAAGCCAGTCCGGCGTGAGGCGGAACTCCGTATTTGAAAGCATCCAGAAGGAAACCAAATCGCTCATGTGCCTGTTCCTTTGTGAAACCAAGCATCTCAAACATTTTCTCCTGCACATCGTTCTGGTGAATACGAACGCTTCCTCCTCCGATCTCAGTGCCGTTCAGGACGATATCGTAAGCTTTTGCACGAACTGCGCCCGGATCGGTGTCCAGAAGCGGCAGATCCTCGTCCATCGGCATGGTGAACGGGTGATGCATTGCGGTGAAACGGTTCTCCTCATCGGACCACTCCAGAAGCGGGAACTCGGTAATCCATACGAAACGGTACTCGTTCTTGTCGAGCAGTCCCATCTGCTCTGCCAGTTCCAGACGAAGTGCGCCAAGAACGTTCCAAACAATCTTGTTGCGGTCTGCTGCGAAGAGAAGAAGGTCTCCAGCCTGTCCGTCCATGGCTTTGATGAGGGCTTCCATCTGCTCCTCTGTCATAAATTTGGAGAAGGAAGATTTCCAGCTTCCATCCTCATGGATTGCAATGTATGCAAGACCTTTTGCACCGTAACCTTTCGCAAACTCAACGAGCTTGTCGATTTTCTTTCTCGGCATTGCGCCCTGTCCCTTTGCGTTAATACCGCGGACAGAACCGCCGTTTTCAAGTGCGCCCTTAAATACAACGAACTCGGTATCTTTTACGGTCTCGGAAACATCAACCAGCTCCATACCGAAACGCAGGTCCGGTTTGTCGGAACCGAAACGGTTCATAGCCTCTTTCCAGGTCATTCTCTGGATCGGGAGCTGTACCTCAACGCCGAGCACCTCTTTGAACAGGTGTGCCAGCAGTCTCTCATTGACATCGATAACATCATCTACATCAACGAAAGCAAGCTCCATATCGATCTGGGTGAACTCCGGCTGACGGTCGGCACGCAGGTCCTCGTCACGGAAGCATTTTACAATCTGGATATAGCGGTCATAGCCGGAGCACATCAGAAGCTGTTTGAACAGCTGCGGAGACTGCGGCAGTGCATAGAAGCTGCCCGGATGAACACGGCTCGGTACCAGATAGTCTCTGGCGCCTTCCGGTGTGGATTTCGTCAGCATCGGGGTTTCGATCTCAAGGAAACCTTCTTTTGACATGAACTCACGGGTGAGCATTGCCACCTTGCTTCTCATAATCAGGTTTCTCTGGATGTCCGGGCGGCGCAGATCCAAGTAACGGTATTTCAGACGGAGCTCTTCTCTCGTCTTGGAATCCTCCTCGATCGGGAACGGCGGGGTTTCTGCCTCGGAAAGAATGCGTAAGGACTCAGCCTTTACTTCGAGCTCTCCTGTTGCCAGATTTTCATTGACAGCACCGGAGCGGGCCATAACTTCACCTTCTACGGCGATGACGAACTCGCTGCGCAGTTTTGCTGCTTTCTCAAAACCTTCCTCACTGATCGGGCCGTTCTCAAAGATAATCTGCATAATACCGCTTCTGTCACGCAGATCGACGAAAATAATTCCGCCTTTATTACGGCTCTTCTGTACCCAGCCCATCAGGGTTACTTTTTTTCCGATATCTGCTTTTGTGACTTCCGCACAGCGGCAGGTTCTCTTCAGGCCTTTCATGGATTCAGCCATTTTCTTGTTCCTCCTATTTGGAACTGCGGACACAAAGAATCTGCATCCGCAGCACATCGTTTTTTCATGCGATTACTATTATTGGATATTCCTTACATTTTGTCAACAAAAAATTCTTCGATCTCAGTGTAGCCCTCGCTGGCAAGCTGCTCTTTCTGGAATTTCTTGTTCTTCTTCATCACGGCGATGTTGATGGCCGTGCCTTCACTTCTCTCTTTTGTCGCCTGCTGAATGATCTTCTGCATTCCCTCTGCCGGCATGTTTTTCTCGATCAGGTACGCTTTTTTCTTCTGCGCGCCCGGGATCTGGTAATCTCTCTCAAGCAGAAGCATAACGATACGCTCAAATCCGATGGAGAATCCGCATGCGCAGGTCTGGTTTCCGGTGAATTTTCCGATCATTTCATCGTAGCGTCCGCCGCCTCCGACAGATCCGCCGTACTCATCCATAGCGATCTCGAAGATCGGTCCGGTGTAGTAGGACATTCCGCGCACCAGAGTCGGATCGAAAGCGATCTTGAATTCTGCGGTCTTCACGGCATTGACACTGTCGATGATGGTCTTCAGGCCGTCTGCGTACTCTTTGTCAAGGAATCCCTCAAGTTTCTCACGGCAGTACTCTACGCCTGCGGTATCCGGGGTGATCTCCTCGAACATTTTCAGGTATTTCTCTACGGACTCTTTTGCAAAGCCGGCTTCCTCGAGCTCTTTGGCAACGCCCTCAAAACCGATTTTATCCATCTTATCGAGGATAATAAATACGGTGTCATAGGACTCCTCCGGGAATCCGCTGTAGGCTGCCATTGCTTTTAAGATACGGCGGTCATTGATACGGATCGTAAAGTTCTTGAAGTCCAGTTTTCCAAGCAGTGTGGTGGTAGCAAGGATCAGCTCAATCTCTGCGAGGTTGGTCGGCTCGCCGAGGATATCGATATCGCACTGCATGAACTGGCGGTATCTTCCTCTCTGCGGACGGTCTGCACGCCATACATTTCCCATCTGAAGTGCTTTGAACGGGGACGGAAGCTCGTTTGCGTTGTTGGAATAGTAACGGCAGAGCGGAACGGTCAGGTCATAACGCAGGCCGCTGTCTACGAGATCGTTTTCTTTCTCAGCGGTCTCGAGTTTCAGCTTCTCTCCTCTTTTTAAGATCTTGAAAATCAGTTTCTCATTCTCGCCGCCCTGTTTGCTGTTCAGGTTTTCGATGTGCTCCACGCATGGGGTCTCCATGGAGGTAAAGCCGAAGGTTCCGTAAGTTTCCTTGATCAGACGGATCACGTAGTCACGGATTGCCATTTCTTTCGGTAAAATATCTTTCATTCCGGTAACCGGTTTCTTCTTTAATGCCATTTTCTGTTTTCTCCTTTATGATTTCCTGGATCAATTCATCGACATCAGAAAGCTCGATCGCTTTCCGGCTGCCGCTGTGGATCACTCTCTGAAATGCCAGGAACATTTTCAGATCGAAATTTTTGACTTCTTCTGCCATAAGCTCCATCGCCTGTTCCTGCGTAAACGCGCTCCGGTACGGGCGGTCGGAGGTCAGTGCGCAGTACACATCGCAGATACGCAAAATACGCGCCCCAAACGGAATCTTTTCTCCTGCCAGATTCGCAGGATATCCTGTTCCGTCATAATTTTCATGGTGGTACAGAATGCTCTCCAGCACAAAATCGGAGTATCCGCGTCCCTGCAGCAGCTCATATCCCAGTGTGGGATGGGTCCGCACAAAGCGCATCTCCTCGACAACGAGCGTATCCTGTTCTTCTACGTAATTCTCCAGGACAACCTTTCCGATGTCGTGGAGAACGCCCGCTTTTGCAAGCTCATAGCAAATTTCTTTTTCATACCCCAGTTCCCGCGCAAGATCGTAAGCCAGATTACTCACTTCCATGCCGTGGATGAGCTGTTCGGTCAGGGTATATCGCAGCATGTGAAGCTGCTGACTGGATTTTTTTTTCATTTTGGCAGATACTTCTCCATTCCGATACGCTTTCTCTCGATCATCTCATCGATACGCTCCACATAATTTTTCAGATCCTTCACATTTTCCACCCGCTCAATGCGCTCTCCGTGGTCAAACACGAATTTCGTGGATGCTCCGGCTCCTGCAGCCAGAATGGACTGTTTTTCTTCCATAATGAGAATGTTGTAAATACCGGCCTTTCCTTCCCGGGAATAACCTACATTCTCAAAGTTTCCCGCCATATTTTTCTGGCGGTACATGTAATACGGCCCCATCTCCATGCGATGTGCGCTGTCCATCGTCATTTTCATGATCTCAGCGGAATTTTCAAACGAGATTTCCTGATATTTGTCTTTGAACAAATTGAGTCTCGTCGCACGCTTCAATGCAAGGGAATGGACCGTCAGGGAATCCGGGTTCAGCGCCTCCACTTTTTCCAGGGTATGCGCCACTTTTTCCCTGTCCTCGCCCGGCAGACCAACGATCAGATCCATGTTGATGTTGTCGAAACCAAGGTCACGCGCCATGCGGAACTTCTCTTCAATCTCCTCCACCGTATGATGGCGTCCGATCAGATCCAGTGTCTCCTGGTTCATCGTCTGCGGGTTAATCGAAATACGAGTCACCGGGAATTTGCGGATGGCCTTTAAGACCTCCTCATGGATCGTATCCGGCCGTCCTGCCTCCACGGTAAACTCCTGCACCTGATCCATCGGGAAGAGCTCTGTCACCTTCGAAAGCAGACGTTCCATCTGTGCTGCATTCAGCGTCGTCGGCGTTCCGCCTCCGATGTAGATCGTATCAAGTGTATAGTCTTTCATACGCTCGCTGATGAAGGTCAGCTCTTTGATCAGCGCATCCAGATACGGATCTACCATATGGGCCCAGCGGCTTAACACATGGGAACCGAAGGAACAGTACAGACAGATGCTCGGACAGAATGGAATGCCGATGTACAGGCTGTAGGTCCCGGGTTCATTGCCCACTTTCAAAATCGGCTCCTGCAGGTCGGCAATGGCCTTGGCCATCTGGTATTTCTGCTGGGAGCAGTCGAACCGGTCAAGGAAGAAGCGGTCGATCTCCGCTTCCGTCCAGCCTGCGGCGCGCTTGTCGTGGATGAGCCGCACCGGGCGCACACCGGTCATTTTGCCCCATGGCGGGCGGATGCCGGTCCAATCCCGCAGCAGATCATAGGTCAGGCTGGCAAGGCTGAATTCCGGGGTCTCGCCGCCCTGTTCCACAGGCGCGGGCAGCGGTGCGTGTCGTTCAGCACTTCTGCCGTCCTGACGCACCAGTGCATGCAGGCCGTCCGGCGTTTTTTCTGCCCAGACGCAGTCCTCGGCGTTCTCCGGCGGGGTGAGGGTGAGCGGAGCCATAGGGTAAAACAGGCGCACCAGATGCTCCACCTCGTAGCCGGAGGGCAGGCCGGTAATATAAATCTTCATGTTGTTCACTCTTTAAAATAAATCATTGTTGCCGCGCACAGCGCTGCGGATGAAGTAATTGTTGTCCAGTTCATCGCCAAAGGTGGAGAACTCGCCATGGCCGGGCAGCACCTGCGTGCCGCGCGGGATGGGCAGCTTTGCCAGCTTACGCAGACTCTCGGCCATCTGTGCACTGCTGCCGCCCTCCAGATCGGTACGGCCGATGCTGCCTGCAAACAGGGTATCGCCGCAGAAGAGATACTCGCCGCACAGCAGCACCACGCTGCCGGGGGTGTGGCCGGGGGTGTGCCACGCGGTAAAGCGCAGCTCGTCCACCGCGATCTGCTCCCCTTCCGTGTAGCCGCAGTCCGCAGCGGAAAGCGGGTACATCCTGTCCCCGGCAAGGTCTGCTTTTTCACAATAGAGGGCGGCGTTCCACTCTGCTTTCAGGGCGGCGGCGCTGCCCACATGGTCGTAGTGGCCGTGGGTGCACAGGATGGTGGTGAGCTGCGCATTGTTTTCCTTTAAAATTTTATCGTAGGTCTGCGCATCTGCCGCCGGATCAATGACCACGGCATGGCCTGCGTCGGAAATGAGCAGGAAGGTATTGGTATACAGCGGCGCAGCGCCCGGAATATGAAAAGCCTGCATGGCGGTCACTCCTTTTTCTTCCACTCGTCGGTATCGATGATAATGGTGCAGGGTCCTTCGTTCACAAGAGCCACCTGCATGTCCGCGCCAAACTCGCCGTGCTGAACATCCTTCAGGCCCTGTTTGTTCATCTCTGCAAGGAACAGCTCGTAAGCATCCACGGAGAGCGGCGGCTTTGCGGCCTTGATAAAGCTGGGCCGGTAGCCTTTTTTCGTGTCGCCGTAAAGGGTGAACTGGCTCACCACCAGCAGCGCGCCCCCCACCGCCTCCAGGTTCAGGTTCATCTTCTCGTTCTCGTCCTCAAAAATCCGCAGGCCGCACACCTTGTCGGCCAGCTTCACCGCCTGGGCCTCGGTGTCGCTGGGGCCCACCCCCAGCAGCACCAGCAGCCCCTGGCCGATCTCGCCGTTCACCCGGCCGTCAATGGTGGCGGAGGCACTCTTCACTCTGGTAACAACTGCGCGCATCGCTCAAATTCCCTTCTCTTTGTTTGTTGCAGGGGCCGGCACCCCAGGGCGG
>ENA-OPBZ01000350-OPBZ01000350.1-human-gut-metagenome-genome-assembly--contig:-NODE-350-length-25985-cov-2.975935_pt1 | contig 25985 bp, 20 predicted proteins | sample MGYA00241072_ERZ501459 | MGnify/ENA primary metagenome ERZ501459 (study PRJEB25962, sample SAMEA2042632) | human gut metagenome | biome: human gut; feature: human-associated habitat; material: faeces...
CTTAAAAGAAAAGGCAAAAAGCAGGGAGTCCCATTTGGAAGATTCCCTCCAGGAACAGATACAACGGGAATTTATAAGCCGCGTAGCGCAGCTTTACTATAAGAAACAGCTTGTGATCGACAACATAAGAAGGGAGGACTGTCTTGAAGCAAACGGAACATTCGTATTGGCACAGGCTGTATAGATGCTTGGAAGATTTTGGCATACGTTATCAGAATATACCGAAATTTTTTAAGGACAGGATCCAGCGATATGGTATCCTGTCTCTTTTTATCCTGCTTTTCGGATCATTTATGGGAACATGGATGAAAGATAAAACTTTTATTTTCTGGTCTTTCCTGCTTGGGATTATCGGGTTTATAAGAACATATCTTATTTTCCGCACCGCGGATAAAAAGACCTATGAAATCGTGGAAGGGCTGGTAACCGGGATAGACGGGAAAAATCCCTTTGCAAGATTACGGAAGATCCGGGTAAGTGATCCGGCCGGACGGCAGAGTGAACTTTTGCTGGATAAAAACGTAAAAGTTTTGGAGGGAAAACGTTACCGGTTTTATTTTGGCATAAATGAAAAGAAGCTGGTAGGAATCCGCCGGGTGGATGCAGCACTCAATAACGGGACTTTTTTGGGAAACGAAGAAATATAAGAGGAAGAGATCCATTTTATAGCAGGGAGGGGAGCACCAGGCATGGTTCGATTCCATGCTGCCCTGTTTCCGCAAAAGACTATTGCGGGAAATACAGCAAAGGAGAGAAGGATATGTCAGAAACACTACAGGGAACCGTGAAATGGTTCAGCGCACAGAAAGGATACGGTTTTATCACCGGTGAAGACGGGATTGATTATTTCGCCCACTTTTCGGAGATCCAGATGGATGGATACCGGAAATTAAGCGGTGGCCAGCCGGTCCTTTTTGAAGCAGGGACGGATGCCAACGGGCGAAGCCTTGCCAAAAATATTTCCCCGGCGGATCCAAACGCTGAGTAAGACGTTTTCATAGTGCATGTACAGATTACCTATTCCCCTCAGATACATGCATTTATGCAGACGGATGAAAAGACAGGCGGTATCATGCCGCCTGTCACAACATGTAGCAGAATAATAAAGATAACTCACACAATAACACAATATATAGTTAAAATTAATTGACAACCACAAAATGTTGTGGTAGTCTTTAAATGAAAAATAATTTAACAGTCTATAAAAGATTGTGGTTATTCTTTAGTTCCGGACATTCCGGAAGAAACACTTTGGGGCGGTCTTGCCCTTAATGAGAAAAAATGGATATGCAAAATATAAGGAAGATGCAAGAAGGAAAGAAGATTCTTTTTGTGTCTTTTTTTATTGCATAAAAAGTAGAAAGGAGGAGCACGAATGAAACTGGCAGTTAAGGAAACTGCAAAAAGAAATACCTTAAGAACATCAAAAAAAGAAAACACATTGTAAAATCAGGAGGGTCGATTATGGAGACAATTAAATGGGAAAACGCAAATGCACTGGAAATTGGAATGCTTATGGAGATGGCAGAAGACGGCTATGTATTTTGCATCGAAGATGGAAAGATACAGGCTGTTGAAGTCCGGATTTTCAGCTAGCGTGGAAAGGCGGACATTATGTATTATAAAGATGACTTTTATAAGGAGTTCCGGACAGAAAAGGAACTGTGCGAGTATCTGGAAGAGATAGACAGCCGGGCAGAATGGATCCGGATCACCAGTAAGAAATTAAAGGTGGCAGCTGCAGGAGAGGAAACCTGTACAGAGGTTCCGGGCATTTCCCTGGAAGCACTGGAAAAAGATACCTTATCTCATTCCAGGCTGGTTCTTATCCTGCCCGAGAGGATCTGTTATATAGGAAATTCAGCAATCAAATCGTTGAAAGGACGGGCCAGGATTGATGGCAAAGCCCTGGCAGATGTCGATAAGAAAACACTGGCAGAGATCTTGAATAAATGCCTGAAGGTTGCAAGAGGAAGAGCACTGATCCGTTTCTGTGAAGGAAAAATAAGGGCAGTCCTGTCTGGTGATGAAAAAGATTATGCCATCATATCCATGCCGGATATGTACATGGTTACCTCGGCATATATCCATGGGGACTATGAGAAGGCAACGTTTTTAAACGGCTATGCAGACCATTATTCTGTTACGGCGTCCTGGCAGCTGGAAGATACGAAACTTACAGATGTTTATAAGGAACTGATGCAGAATTATGGAAGAAAGACCGATAAGGACATAAAAGCAGTTGTACGGATCACTACGTCAGACGTTGGTGTGTCCGGAGCGAATATTTTTTATTCCCTGCAGGAGCCGACAAGAAATGTGATTCTTGGCAATGCCCTGAAGGTTACGCACAAAAACTGTAAAGGAATGGAAGATTTCACGGAAAACATAGAGTCGATCTTCGATTACTACCGGGAAGTCTTAAAAGGGGTCATGCGGCTGTGTGATATCTGGATCGAGCATCCGGCAAATGCCATGGCAGGGATCATGAAGCAGGCGGGATTTGGAAAAAAACTGCTTGCAGAAACCGTGGAGCAGTTTAAGGCTACTACTGGGGATGAGCCATGCAGCGCATACGAGATCTACTGTGGGATCTGTGAATCCATTACCATTGCAAGGCAGGAAAAGACGAATGAGAGAGGACTTTTAGCTCTGGAAGAAAAAATTGCCGGCTGTGTGTCAAAACGCTGGCATGAATATGATATTCCTGGCACTGTAAAATACTAACAGGATTTAAAAGAATGGAGACAGCATGGACTGTCTTTTTTTGATGGGAGGAAAACATGAAGGTTACGAATGGAAAAGATGTGGCAAGGCTGCTGGTAGATGAATACTTGAACTGCCATCCCACCGGACACAAAAAATTTATGGAGTCCATGGCAAAAGAGCAGCAGGAAATAAAAGACAATTACACTTATCTTGGGTTTGCCTGGCTAAAAGGTCTTTCAGAGGTCAGATATTACGACCTTCGAAACGAAGCATCGAAACTGATGGCCGATGATCTGTGTCTGCATGTAAAGGAACAGCCAGAAAGGGTGCGCCTGGTGTATGAAGGTGCAGAGGAAATGGAGATCAATCCTTCAGATGAAGAGCAGATGGCAAAAATGTTTACCTGCTACCTGCTTGCAGGAAGTATGGACGGATATGGGGAATTTGTGGATTATGCCCTTGATACCCACCGGACACTGCAGCAGAACCTGACACGGTTTTTTGTGGAATGGTTTGCAAAAGCAGAAAAAGGCTCTGCATTTTTAAAACGGGCAAAGATGGTGTATTCCAGGTATTCCCTGCCATATATCTGAATTACGGAGGTATGTGATGGATAGAAAACTTCCGGATTGGTTAAAAGAGAGCAGGGAGGCAGAAAAACTGATCGCATGGCTGAAATCGCCGGATTGTGAAGTAAAAGAATTTTCCGGACAGCTGTTTATAAAGGCAAAATATGGAAACTGTTTCTTTTTCTTTGACTGTTTAAAGGAAAACAGAAAAACAGACCGGAACTGGTGTGCCGTGGTCCACATGCCGGAGTATTCCCTTTATGAAGCAGAAGATCTTTTTCTGAAGCCGATCGGGATACCGGATGATTTTGGTTTTCCTGTGCGTGAGGATCTGATCCCGAAACTGGAAACACAGATAAGCCGCATTGGAAAGAAACTTATCCGGGAACAATGGGATGAACTTTTGTTAAAAGGCGGGTATGCAGCTGCACAGATGATCCCGGAGATCAGCAGGGTTTATATCCAGCTAAATGCAGACCGTTTTATTAAAAAAGGAAAGCGGCCGGAGGATCTGATCTATCAGCCGCAGTTTCATTTTGCGGATATGAAGTGGGAATTTTCTGATTGGATGTTTCTGGAATATTTAAGCAACCCACAGCGGGCAGCAGAGCTTTTCGCCCAGAAGTGGCTGCTTGAAAAACTTCCGGAGATCTCAAAAAAGAAGATCTGTATCGGATGTATCCGGGAGGAAATGGAAGAAATGTTAAAAAAGACTGGGACAGGGCCGGAGGTAAGCCTTCCGCGTTCTGCTTAGTATAAAAAATGAAAAAATCAGGAGGAAACGAATAATATGGGTAAATACAATTACATGAATCTGAACCAGAAGATGATCAGGATCCGGAAGAAAGTGCCGAAGCTGATCCGCAAACGGTACAGTGAGGACGTTACTTATGATTTTGTAAAACTGGATGATATTTATGAATGCCTGACACCGGCCCTTAATAAATACGGGGTCGATTTTGACATCTTAAGTGAAAGACCGACACAGATGGACGAACAGGGCAATTCCGTGTTTTTAAAGGAAATGGGAACACTCTGGAGATATGAGGCTGACCTGGAGCTGTGCTGGACCAATGCAGACCGTCCGGGAGACAAGGTAAGGAGCTTTTTGCATGTCATTGGAACCAATGAAGCACCGGATAAAGCAAAAGGTGCGGCATGGACGTATGGCTTGAAGTATTATTTCTTAAATAAATTCAACATCATGCAGGCATCTGGAATAGACGATCCGGACATGCGTGGGACGGAAAAAGAAGAAATGCCGAAGCAGGAAGCTTCCGTAAAACCGGAAAAACCGAAAAAGAAACAGGAAAAGGCAGAAAGAAAAGAAACCGCAGCAAAGCAGGAGCAAACGGAACCGGTCAGGGAAAAGAAAACGGATCGTAAAAAACTGCGTGATGGAAATGCCATATCAGAAGGTACTGTAAAAGTGGAATATGCAGTGACGGATACAGAAGAAAACCTTCCTGGACAGATGACTTTTGGAATGGAAGAAAGTGAAAGCGGACTGGAAGAATTTTCCGATGAAGAAACCAAAGCGGAAGATCCGGTTCAGACCGAGGAAATCTCCGTAGATGAGGAAATTACTGCCGAGACGGATGCAGACGGTTTCCGTGCAGTAGAAGAAACGGATGAAGTTCCATTTGATGAAGATGATGAGATTTCTTTTGATGCAGAAGAAGAAGAAACACCAGAAGAGACTGCTGAGGAAGTGTTGGAGGATATGGCTCACGAAGAGGACGCAGAGGATGAAGTGAAATGGGCAGAAAAGGTTATCTGCAATTTTGGTGTCTATGCCGGAACCCCTCTTGGGAAAATGATGCAGGATGCCAGAGGTTACCAGACGATCAAATGGCTGGGACAGCGTTACAAAGGCCAGAATCAGGAAATACAGAAAGCTGCGAAGATTCTTTTGGATCATGAAAAGGAAATGCAAAAAGCAGCCTGAAAACAGAGAAATAGTTTGAGGTGGCTCCGGGAACGGGGCCATCTTTTATGAAGAGGAGGAAGGCATGTATGCCAGAGAATCGTTTACGATCGCAGAAGTAGCAGATCTTTTGTCAATCCGAAGACTGAGTGATTCTTACCAGGACGAATTTCCGGTGGAATGTCCTTTTTGTGGGGATTTAAGAGGAAAATGCAGTTTTTGCATCCGCAAAAATGGAGAACTGAAGAATGTTTACCATTGCTATCATTGCGGGGCAGCCGGAAATATGCTGACACTGTATGCGGAACTATCCGGCATTTATGGGAGAAACCGGTATAAAGAAGCCTACCGGGAGATAAAGCAGGAACTTTCTTTTTCTGGAACGGATAAAAGACAGCAGTCCACGACACGAAATGGGTTCGTTTCTATCGTTTCTAAAAAGAAACGCATTTCCCTTACGGAAGAGGAATGGGATTACCGGGACCATGTATATAAGGAAATGCTCACTTTTCTTAAGCTTAAGGAAACACACCGGAGGAACCTCCTCCTGCGTGGGTTGACATTAAATGAGGTCAGACAGATGGAAGAACGAGGTTTTTTAAGTACGGATGATGAGAATTCCGTGACCATTGCCAGAAAGCTCTTAAAAAAGGGATTTCGCCTGGATGGGGTTCCTGGATTTTTCATCAACCGGGATGGTGACTGGGAAGCTGCTTTTTATAGGAAGAATAACGGGTATCTTTGCCCGGTCCGGGATGGGAAGGAACGGATCATAGGATTCCAGATCCGGCTGGATGTTCCTTTAAAAGAACGGAAGTACCTCTGGTTTACCAGCAGCGGCTTAGAAAGAGGCACATCAAGCGGCAGCCCGGCAGGAATGTTTGGGAAAATAAAGGATGGCACGGTTTACGTAACGGAAGGGATCTTAAAGGCAGAGATCGCATGGATGTGTACAGGAAATCCTTATATCGGAGTCCCTGGAGTTTCCAATCATAAAGGACTGGAAACTGTCTTGCGAAAACTGAAAGAGCAGGGGTTAAAAAGAGTTTACGAATGTTACGACATGGATAAAATGATGGAATTGTCCTGTAAGCACGATGAAAAAAGTGCGTGCCGGCAATGTGAACATGGAATTTATCTGTATCATGGAGAATGCCCCAAAAAGCGCAGAAAACGGGACATGATCCGAAAAGGCTGTATAAAACTATATGAGATCTGTGAGGAACTGAATGTATCCTGCAAAAGAGTCACCTGGGATACCGATGCATCCGGTACCTGGATGGAACACTACAAAGGCGTGGATGACTGGATCCTTCGAAAAGAGGAAAAAGGACACAGGAAGACGGCATAAAATGTTTGGTCAGATAAAAGGGAAACTGGAATTTTTTTCAGTTTCCTTTTTATCTGGCTGAAAAAGCCGGAAGAAAGGAGAAAGCGATGCAGATAAGAGACGGACCAAAAGAAAACTGCAGGGAAAAAAGCGATCATGAAAGGAGAACGTGCACTTGGAAAAAAACTGGAAGAAAAGATGGATGGCGGGTGCGATGGCTTTTGCTCTGTGCTGCACTACGCTCTTGCAGACGGGAGCTTCTGCAGTATCCGCCGCTGAGGTGGGAGGCGTTTCCGCACAGAGCGAGACGCAGATCGAGGTACAGACAGAAACGCAGACAGAAACGCAGACGGAGAAAAGCGAGGAGGAACTGATCGAGGAAACCGTTGCTGATCCGGAACTTGCGCTTATGGTTACCGAAGGGGAAGCCTTTGATATCCAGAATGATTTTACAGGACTGAAACTCTCTGACGGAGACCATGTGGAACTGAAAAAAGCAGCAATGGAAGACGGGACTGTATTTGATTATAACCATGCGGGGACCTATAAATGCGTATATCTTGTTACGCCCGCATCGGGGGAAGCCTATCTGGTTGCCAGAAACATTACTGTGACACCAAGAGAAGCAGAAACAGACGGATCCAATGGCGGTCAGGAACAGGAAACCGGCGATGACGAACCGGAGGCAGACCCCGTCCTCCCGACCATAAGCCCGGAAGATGCCCCGGAAACTCTGGAAGAGCCGGAAGAAACGGAGGAGCCAGAAGAAGAGGAAGCAGAAGGATTTTCCGATGAGGAACCAGAGGATGGAAGCCATCAGGTTGACATCGTACAGGGAAATGAATTCAATATTGAACTGGACCACGAGGACGGACGTTACCAGACGGGGGAGATGGTCAACTTTTCCGGTGATATCCCGCAGGGAAGCCTGATCGCAGTGGGAACAAGTCTTGTCGAAGCAAACCAGACAGAGAATACCGAAGATCTTCTGTATGCAGAAGTAAGCTACGATGAGGGAACAAATTCCTTCAGCTTTGAGATGCCGGAAGATGATGTTGCATTAAGTGTGCTATATGACCAGGCTGAGGGCGGTATTAGTACCGTGGCAGCTTCCGATGGAGACTTGTGGGATGATTCAACAGACATTGAAGCTAATACCTATTACTATTATTCAGATGGAAAACTGCATCCGTTTGATTCTGTTATGGGACAGGGCGGAAATGATTCCTATAAGTATATCCGTTACAAAGCAGGCGGAAAGACTTATACCGTCTATGCATACTGCATGCAGCACAGTAAACAGTCCCCGCCAAGTGGAACGACTTATAAAAATATGGTCGAACTGGATGAAGGCGGCGATGACCGTTATTTAAGGAAGGCCATGTTTTACGGATATGGCGGTCCCGGATGGGGCGGCACATTCAACGGCTATAATATCAAATCCATCATGGAAAAATACGGCTGTTCCTCCGAGACCCGTGCAATGCAGCATTATCTGGTCGATTATTTATATGACGGGGAATCCGGATTTGGCGGCTCCCTTTCGACAACTGCCAAAAACATGTTAAAAGAGATCAAGGCAGCCCTTTCAAAGATGCCGGATCCAACGACCATGGAACTGACACCAGGGCTCAGTGCTTCTGCAAATGGAAACCAGAGCCCGACATTTACATGGAAGGCAAATGCAGCTTTTGTGATCACGATCCATCTGGAAAACGGGGTCTCCCTTGTAAATGAGACGACAGGAAAAACCGGGACCGGAAATGTGAGCGTAAAGGGCGGTGAAAAATTCCATCTGGAAGCAACCACCCAGAATATTGGAAGCCTGAAAGGAAAATATGCGATCACATCCAACTATCCGCTTAATTTCCATGCCATGCTCTTAAAGCTGGCGAACAGCCAGGATATCGGATTTGGATATTATACCGATACACTGGAGCTGAACCTGGAGGTAGACTGGCCGGATGAAGCAACGGTCAAGATCATCAAAAAAGATAAGGGAAGCAACGCGCTCCTTGCAGGTGCCGTTTACGGCATCTATGCAGATGAAGCCTGCACGAAACTTATCAAAAAAATGCCGGCAACAAATGCAAAAGGGGAATCCGAAGTAAAGATCACCAAAACACAGGATACCGTTTACCTTCGTGAGATTTCAGGCCCGTCCGGATACGTGCTGGATACGAAAGCCTATGGGGTAAAGCTGGTCGTGGGGCAGACCGCTTCCAAGAACTTAACGGATAAAGAGCAAAAGGGTGCACTCACCATTTATAAAGAAGGAGAAGTGCTCACCGGAGCTGCCGTCACGGAAAATGGTGTGACATTTACCTACGAAAAACGGAAATTGAAAGGAGCCGTTTACAGTGTTTATGCAGGTGCAGATATCAAGGCGGCAGATGGCACCCTCATCTATAAAAAAGGTGCACTTGTCAAGGATAATCTGGTTACCGGAGATGACGGAAGCGTTACGTTAAAAGACCTCTATCTTGGCACCTACACAGTAACCGAGACGAAGGCTCCGGATAATTATGTATGTAAAGGAGAGTCCAAGACTATTGAGCTTGTGTATGCAGGCCAAACCGTAGAAGTGCAGACTGGCAGTGCAACATTTTTAAATGAACGCCAGAAGGCAGCAGTCCGTGTGGAAAAACAGGACGAAGAGACCAAAAATCCGCTTTCCGGAGGTATTTACGGGCTGTATGCAGCAGAAGATATCAAAGTTGATGGTAAGACCGTTGTTCCCAAAGGAACACTGATTGAAAAAGCAACGACCGGAGCCGATGGAAAAGCTTCTTATAAAGCGGAACTTCCGATCAATTACAGCTACAGCATCCGGGAGATCCAGGCACCGGAACTTTACCTTAGAAACAGTGAGGATACTTACACCTTCACTTTTAAGTTTACCAATGATAAGGAAGAAAAGGTAAACTTTAGCCATACCTTTACAAATAAGCGTGTAAATGCAACGATCGACCTGATAAAAGAAGACAGCAAGACAGGAAACAGCGCACAGGGAGATGCCGTATTTGAAGGAGCCATTTACGGGCTCTATGCAAGGGAAGACATTAACCATCCGGATGGCAGGAGCGGAGTTCTTTATAAAAAGGACGAGCAGGTAGCTACCCTGACGACCGATAATGTGGGAAAAGCAAGTGTAAGCAACCTGTATCTTGGAAAGTATTATTTGAAGGAGATCACGCCTCCAGTAGGTTATCTTCTGGACGAAGAGGAGCATGATGTAAACTGTAACTACGAAGGAGACCAGGTAGAGACGGTAAAACGAAATACCGTTTCCAAAGAAGACGTGATCAAACAGCCGTTCCAGTTAATCAAAGCAGCGGATAATGATAAGACCGATGCGGATCTTTTAAAAGGTGCCGGATTCTCTGCTTATCTGATCAGCAGCCTGACTGTAAAGGACGATGGAAGCTATGACTTTACAAATGCGACCCCGACCGTTCTTACGGAAGACGGAAAAACAGAAATGTTTACCGATGAACGCGGCTATGCGTGCAGCATCCCGATCCCTTATGGACGATACATTGTCCGTGAGACCACAACACCGCATAATTTCATGCCGGTAGATGATTTTATCGTAACCGTAACCGAGAACAGCAGCACACCGCAGGTATGGAGAGTCCTTTTGGACGATGAGTTCAAAGCAAAGCTTAAGATCGTGAAACAGGATGATGAGACCAAACAGCCGGTCCTCCTTGCCAATACAGAATTCAAAGTGTACGACCTGGATGCGAAAAAGTATGTGGAACAGGTAACGACCTATCCAAATACGGTTGTCCATAAATCCTATTTTACGGACGAAAATGGTTACCTGATCCTTCCGGAATCCTTAAAATGCGGAAATTACAGGATAGAGGAAGTGAGCGCACCGGATGGCTACACTCAGAATACCCAGTATGTGGAGATCAAAGTTGACAAGAATACAGCTTATCAGATGGATTCTGTCAGCGGGGATGCCATCATTACCGTGACCTATGAAAACCATCCGGTCAAAGGTAAACTGGTGATCCATAAATCCGGTGAAACCTTAAAATCCTTTAAAAAGGATTTTGTATACGAAGAAACTTCCCTGGAAGGGGCAGAATTTGAAATCTACGCAGCAGAAGATATTTTCACACCGGATCATCAGGTGGATGAGCAGGGAAACCGTCACGTGATCTATGCAAAGGATACCCTGGTAAAAACAGTGACCACTAATAAAAATGGGGAAGCTGTTATCAAAGACCTTCCGCTTGGAAAATACCGTGTGAAAGAAACAAAAGCAACGTCCGGATTTGTCTTAAATCCAGACAGCCAGGAAGTATCCTTTATCTATAAGGATCAGAACACACCTGAGATCGAAGAAAAACTGGAATTTTCCAATGAACGCCAGAAAGTAGAGCTGAGCGTGGAAAAACAGGATGCCGAGACCGGAAAGGCTTTAAAAGGTGCAACCTTTGGATTATACAATAAAGAAGCGATTTCTTCCGGCGACAAGGTGATCGTAAAAGCAGATACACTGCTTCAGGAGATCACAAGCAACGAAAAAGGTAAGGCAGCGTTTACGCTGGATCTTCCGCTTGGCAGATACTATCTGAAAGAGCTGCAGGCGCCGGCGGGTTATGTATCTTCCGATGAGATCCTGGAATTTGATGCCACATACCAGGGCCAGGACGTAAAAACGATCAAATTAAAATCCGTGAAGAAAAACCAGCCGACAACGGTAGAAGTAACAAAAGCAGATATCACGACCGGAACAGAACTTGACGGGGCTTCCATGAGTGTACTGGATAAGGATGGCAACGTGATCGATTCCTGGACATCCGTAAAAGATTCCCCACATGTGATCAAGCGACTTCAGGTTGGAAAAACTTACATTCTGCGTGAAGAGCTTGCACCATATGGCTACTTACGTGCAACAGACGTAGAGTTTACGATCTCTGATACTGCAGAAGTACAGAAAGTCAAAATGGAAGATGAAGTCCCGGTAGCAAGACTTCTGGTAAACAAGAAAGGGGAATTCTTAGACAGCGTATCCCTTCTTGACAATGCAAAAGGCATGATCGAGCACCTGTTCAACTATGTGACTGGAAACCTGACTGATGTAACCTTCAATGTTTACGCGGCAGAAGCCATCCGTGCAGCAGACGGGGTAAGTGCAGATTATTATGCAGCAGATGAACTGGTCGGCTCCATTACAACAGATGGAAATGGCATCGCCCAGATGGATAACCTCCCGCTTGGACGCTATTACATCGTGGAAAAAGAGACCTCACATGGCTACGTTCTGGATAATGAACCAAGATATGTGGATCTTACATACCGTGACCAGGATACACCTCTGGTTACTTATAGTGCCGACTGGCAGAATGCGCGCCAGAGGGTACAGGTGGAAGTCCTGAAAAAAGAAAAGGACAGTGACAAAGTACTTTCCGGGGCAATCTTTGGCCTCTATGCAGCAGACGACATCGTATCTTCAAAAGGAAAAGTACTCCTTGCGAAAGACACCCTGATCGAACTGAAGACCACAGATGAGGAGGGAAAGATCCAGTTTGCTGCAGATCTCCCGGTTGATAGCAGGTACTACATTAAGGAACTTGCCGCCCCGGATGGCTATGTGACAGACCAGGAACCGCAGGAATTCACTTTTGAGTACCAGGGCAGTGGAACCAGTGTTGCAGAGTATGCGTTCACCTTTGAAGATGAACAGACTACGGTAGAACTTTCCAAAGCAGACCTGACGGACAAAAAAGAACTTCCGGGAGCATCCTTAAAGGTAACAGATGAGGATGGAAATACGGTGGATGAATGGGTATCCAAAGAGGAAGCACATATCATCAAGGGTCTTATCGTAGGAAAGAAATACAAGATGACAGAAACAAAGCCGGCAGATGGTTATGTGACTGCGGAAAGTATTGAATTTACCGTCGAAAACACAAAAGAAGTACAGAAACACCAGATGCTTGATGATGTGACCAAAGTGGAAATCAGCAAGAAAGACATTACGAATTCCAGTGAGGTACCGGGAGCAAAACTGATCATCCTGGATAAAGATGGAAAGAAAGTTGAAAGCTGGACATCCACAGATAAACCGCATATGGTCGAAAAACTTCCGGTAGGCGAATATACCCTTCGTGAAGAGCAGGCCCCGGATGGATACCTCATTGCGGAAGATGTGAAATTTACGGTAAAAGATACTGGAAAAATCCAGAAAGTCAAAATGAAGGACGCACATCCGTATGGAAAACTGGTCATCAAAAAGACCGATTCCACCAGTAAGGCAGCCCTTCCAGGAGCAGAATTTGAACTGCGTGAAAAGGAAAGCGGAAAAGTCGTAGAAAAACTGGTAACGGATAAGACCGGAACAGCGACAAGCGGCAAGATTCCGATTGCTACTTATAAAAATGGAAAAGTAGAGAAAACCGTGGAATATATCCTGGTAGAGACCAAAGCACCAAATGGTTATGAATTAAGCAGCAAAAAAGAAGAGATCCGCTTTGAATACAAAGACGGAAAAACCAAGGTGATCGAGATCGTAAAAGAGATCAAAAACACCAAATCCCCTTCCGGCAGCACACCGACAGGAAACAGCCCGAAAACAGGGGACAGCACCAACATCTGGCTTCCGATCCTTCTGGCAGTCCTTTCTGCCTGCGGCATTGGCGGCGTGATCTGGTATAAGAAGAAAAAAGGAAATTAAGGAATACGGTTCAGGGCTGCTCGATTTACCGGCAGCCCTCTTTCCAGGAAGAATAATCGGAGGTTTGTATGAGACACATAAAAGAAATCATGATCGTGGCAGTCTGCCTGATGGTACTCAGCTTTTGCGTATGTACCGGTTTTGGCATTTACTTTATGTACCGGGAAGGTGTGCAGGAATATGAAGACCTGCGTACATACGTCAAGGAAACAGATGAGGATGACCACACAGAAGGAACAGACGGAAGCGATGGGAAACAGACCGTGGTTGATTTTAAGGCATTAAAAAAGATCAATCCGGATATCGTTGCATGGATTCGGATCCCGGATACCAGCATTGATTACCCGGTAGTCCAGGGAAACGATGACTCCTATTACCTGACACATACTTTTAAGAAGACAGAACATGTGGCAGGGGCCATTTTCCTGGATTCCGATAACAATGCCGATTTTTCTGATGACAAGAACATCATTTATGGCCACAATATGAAAGATGGCAGCATGTTCCGCGGACTTCGAAATTTCCTTGACGATGAATTTTTAAAAGAACACCATATCCTCTATCTGTATCTTCCGGATGAAGGGGTATGGATTTTTGTGATCGTAAAATGCGAGTATACACCGGCAGATGGAGATGCTTTCTTACTTGGAACGCAGGAGGAAGTTCCAACGCTACTGCTTTCCACCTGTGGAACAGATGCCTCCAAACGTCTGGTCATATGGTGTGAAAGGCAGGAAGAGAAAGGTGGGCAGATAGAATATTCTGACGAGGAAGCAGAAGTACAGGAAGCTACGGATGATCTTGCTTTCTTAGATGGGGAGTTTGTGGAAAACGAAACCCATGTTTTTATTTAAATGTTTGCAGAAATTTAATGGATAATTTCTAAAAAATATAACATTTTAATTTTCAGGTCTTTCTGGATGGACAGGAACAATAATGGTCTATCTGGGAGGGCCTTTTTTTATTGCAGGAATGGCGTAAAATGGTACTTTTGATGGAAATATGATTGCAGAAAAATGAAAAAAGAAATGTTAGTTCTGACTATCATGTCCAGTATGCCGCAAATCATTTGGAGAAGGCGAAGGACGTGTTTATGAAAGCGATGAAGATCCTCTGGATTTATATAGCCCAGTGGAAGGAAAAATAGAAATTAAACTGAGATGATAAAAAAATATAGAAAAAAGAATTGACAATTGTATTCTACAGTTGTAGAATACAATTAACTTCTACAGATGTAGAAAATAAAATTCTAGGAGAATCCACGATGAAGACAAAATTTATGACACTTATGACGGTAGCAACACTTGGGATTTTTTCAGCTGCAACGGTTATGGCAGCAGGAAATAACGATTTCTATACACAGCCGCCGGCTGGATCTGAATGGGAAAAAGCAGATACGGAAGGTACCTATGCAAGCTATACGAACGGAAATGATTATGTAAATATCTATAAATATTCACTGGAGGATGTCAAAACAGGGATTGCCAAATGCAATGACACATACGATGCCTGCTATCAGACAATTTATTCAGAGGGAAACAGCCTGTATATGGCAGTGGGATATGCAAAAGATGCAGATGACATCAGTGACGTCAGAAAATTTGTAGAGTATATTTCTTATCCGGGAAATCCGTCTCTTACGAGGGAGACTGACGAAAATTCTGATAAATCAGAGCCCGGTACTTCTGGCCAGAAGTCTGGGGGAGAGACAAATTCCTCTGATTCTGATACAGAAAAAAACGCTTCTGTCAGTTCATCAGACAGCAGTGATGATTCAGATATCCGTACTACTTCACCGATGACATTAGTTGACAGTGATGGAAATACAATTGAGATCAATTATATTCTTCACAAGGATTATTCCTGTGAATATCGTGGAGATGACGGAATGGAATATACGGATAACGGGGATGAAACTTATACAGATGAAAATGGAAATACGTATACAGCTCTGAATGATGACACACATCATCTGGGACATACGCTGGAACAGCATGATCTTCAGGATGCAGACGGCAATACTGTGACGGTTACAGAGACTACAAATGGTGATTATTATTTCCGTGATGACAATGGTACCGGATTTACGGACAACGGAGACGGAACATGGAGCGATGAAAATGGCAGCAGCTATACCGAAATGAATTGATAGGTAACTGTTCACAGGTAATATTCCGCGAGGTGTTTTGCCATGAATATGGCAAAATCCCGAGACATACGGGGCAAAATCCCATCACCGTAGGTGATTTGGAATGGATTTTGACCAAGTTGCTGTGAACGGAGTGAACAGTAACATTGATAGCGACGAGCTTCTGTAAAATGTGCAGAAGCTCTTGCCATTTTTTGGCCCTGTGGTAAAATAAAATTATTCCTACATTTGTAGAAAATATATCAGATGTGAATCAGGAGGGTGGAAAAGAGTGAAAAAAACATATCAGAGATTACCTGAATCAGAATTGGATATCATGCTTGTTCTTTGGAACGGAACTCCTCCGATGACCAGGCCGGAAATTGAAAAAGTAATCAATACAAAGAAAAAACTTGCATCGACAACAATCCTTTCACTGCTGACAAGACTGGAGAGTAAAAATTTTGTGGAAGTGACGAAACAGGGAAAATTAAACCTGTATACTCCATTGGTTTCGCAGTCAGATTATCAGGCACATGAGAGCCAGAGTGTTCTTGAGAAACTCTATGGAAATTCATTAAAAAAATTTGTCACCTCACTTTATCAGGGGAAAAAAATCAGTTCTGAAGAAATTCATGAACTCAGCGATTTTCTTAAGGAGCTGGAAGACGGGGAGAAATAGCAAATTATGGAGATTTTTGTTCTGCATATTCTGAAATTGAATATTATTGCAGCAGTTATAATTTTACTGGTCAAACTGCTTGCGATTCTGTTTAAAGGTCAGGTATCAGCGAGATGGAAGTATATTATCTGGCTGCTGATTACGGTAAGTCTTTGTATTCCTGTGCGCCTTCCGGCAAATTTTACGCTGGTGGATTTTAAAGTACAGAGAAGCATTCAACAGAATGAACAAAATTCGAAGACAACGGATTACGCAGCAAGACCGGGAGAGAGACAGCAGAAAATGGAAATAATGTCTTCTGTGAACAATAATACGAAAAGTCAGTCTGAAGTTCCGGAACAAAAAGAGTTTATCGTGCATACGGCTGGAAAATGGCTGGAAACTATTGCTGTAATTTTTGCATCGGTCTGGCTGAGTGTGGCAGTGCTTAAACTGGCAGGAGAACTGCTGGCATATTACCTTTCCATGAAAAATCTCAGGAGAATGAGCCTTCCAGTCAATGATTCGGTGAGTATTCAGATGTATAGAGATGTATGCCGGAAAAAGAGTGTGCGCAGAGCACCGGAGCTCAGACAGAATGCGGGTCTTACTACACCACTTCTGGCAGGACTCTTCCATACAAAGTTGTATCTTCCGGCAACAGGCTATTCCGCAGAGGAGCGAAAACTGGTATTTTACCATGAACTTACACATTATTGTCATCGGGATCTCTGGTATAAGATGCTTCTTCGAATCTGTGCAACAATATACTGGTTTAATCCGTTTCTTCTTATTATGCTGAAAGAAGCAGATAAGGATATCGAGAATCTGTGTGATACGGCAGTGATTAACCGTGTAAACAAAAAAGACCACAGGCTTTACAGACAGCTGCTTCTTCGTACAGTGGCGATGAATAATCAGATCCCATATGTAACAGCAAGTCTCAATGACAGCGGAATGGTGTTTAAGGACAGAATTTTGTATATGGTGAACATACGGAAGCTTCGCAGAGGAATCCTGCCGGGAATTCTTGTGACGGTGCTTCTTGCGGGCAGTAACCTCGTATTTAATGTTTCGGCCGGGACAGATACAGCCCCAACGCGAACAGAGAGAACAGGGCAGGAAAAAAATACAGATCCGGAAGAAAAGAATGCACCGGATTATGCACCATTTTCTGAAATGATAGATATGCAGAAAATAGCAGGGACACAGAGTGAAACGGGAGTGTCAGAGGATACAAATACAGAAGCTTCTGTAAATTCGGGAGAAAACATCAGTGCGGAAACAAATTCTGATTCTACTGTGGAAAGCAACGAGCAGGAAAGTGAAACGACAGATAATGGAAGTGGTTCTGACAGCGATGGGTCAGGATCCTATTATGAGAGTCTTCCGGCAGGAGTGCCATACACCAGTGGCTTCAGTACTCCTTCCGGTGTGGCATCGATTGTAGCATCAGGTGAAGGTGATGAGGAATCCAGAGTCCTTTACGACAACGGAGATGGAACTTATTCTGACGATAACGGATTTCAATACAGCTATCAGGGAGACGGAAACTGGGCAGATGCCAATGGAAATTCATATCGTACCTGGAATGACGAAGACTACAATTTGGGAACGAAGCTGGGACAGCATGAACTCCAAGGCAGCGGCGGAAGTGTCGATGTAAAAGAGACCACAAACGGAGATTATTATTATTGTGATGCAAATGGTGTTGGCTATACCGATAACGGCGATGGCACCTGGACCGATGAGAATGGGAATAGTTATACGGAGTAAAGTCTGCTATGCATGATAAAAAGATAGTATTTTACTTTTGAGGTGGAAACGGGTATCATATGGGTAACAACTTTTTCACCCAAGAAGGAGGATTATCATGAGCAAAGTAGTAGATATTACTGGAGCTTCTTCAAAGGAAGCCAGATTGAAAAGAATTATAGCTTCTCTGGAAGAAATAAAAGATACTCTTGTGGATGTGATTGATGCATATGAAGCAGAAGATGAGAGCAGTGACAAACTGGATCTTCTGACAGAGGCACTGGATGCACTGGAGGATGCGAATGACGCACTGAATGATGCATCCGATGAAGCCTGACACGGAGAGAAAAATATGGCATCAGAAAGAGCAGACGAGCTTTACAGAGCATTGATTGAAAGAAGATATCCGAAGGAACTATGTTCAGAAATTGCCTACAAGTATCTGAATACGGATTACACAGCAACGCGCATGCTGGGGTATCTGTACAGGATGACAGAGCCACCCGCAGTTGAGGTAGTGGTGGATGAAATGATTGCAATTTTGAGTGACAGGGAGCAGCTTATAAAGAAAAAAGAATCAGAACATGCCCAGGCTGTGATCAGTAAGATGTACAGGGACGGGCTGTAGATATCATAAAATGAGCAAAACATATATTGACACATTTTAAAGAAATAGTTATAATCCTAAACGTTAGGATTATAACTATTTTGCGTTAAACATAAAAAGAAAGGAACGTGAGACGTGGACACATCATTGCATTACCTGACCATGGCGAATCATCTGTTAATTCAGAAGCGTATTCTGGAAAAAGTAAAGGAGTCAGGGCTTACACTGGGACAGCCGAAGGTTCTGGATTATCTTAAAAGTCATGATGGAGCAAGTCAGAAGGAAATTGCAGCGGGCTGTTTTATCGAGGCGGGATCGCTGACTTCAATACTGAACCGTATGGAGGAAAAAGGTCTGATTGAGCGACGTATGCTCAATGGAAACAGAAGGACTTTTCACATTTTTATGACAGAATCCGGCAGGAAGAGCCAGATGCTTGTCGAGGCTGCTTTTGTGGAAATTGAGGAGAATGCATGGAAAGATATTTCTTCAGAAGAAGCAGAGACATTTATGAAGATTTATCATAAAATTTATTACAATCTGTCTGAGACAGGCTGCGAGGAAACAGGGAAAGAAGGAAAGTAACAAATGAACAAATTAAAAAGATACGTAATATTTCTGATTGGTCTGTTTGTGAACTCACTTGGTGTCAGTCTGATCACGAAAGCAAGTCTGGGAACATCACCGATCTCATCCATTCCATATGTGCTGAGTTTGAGTTTCCCATTTACACTTGGTAATTTTACGATTTTTTTCAGCGTATTTCTGATCTTACTGCAGTTACTGATTCTGCGTAAGAATTTTAAACTGGAACATGTTCTGCAGATACCGGTATCGATTGTTTTCGGATATTTCATCGACCTGACGATGCTTTTGTTTACATGGGTAAATCCGCAGAACTATGTCATGAAAATTGTGTATCTTCTGATAGGATGTCTGATCCTTGGAATTGGTGTGTATATGGAAGTTCTGGCAGATGTCGTCATGCTGCCAGGAGAATCATTTGTCCGTGCGATCGTTCTGACATGGAAAACCAACTTTGGTACGACAAAGATTTTCTTTGATGTGTCTATGGCAGTTATCGCGGCAGTTCTGTCTTTGGGCTTTGCCGGACACCTCAATGGTGTTCGAGAAGGCACAGTCATTGCAGCACTTCTGGTCGGATTTATCGCAAGGGTTCTGGGAAAGAAACTTGCGGTTGTAAAACCTGACATTTAATCTGAAAACGGAGATGGGAGTCTTTTTGTTTGTAGAAGGAGAAATCGATACACCTTATTGCAGGATTAAAAGTGCTTGGAAGTGGAAAATATTCATTTTTATTTTATTGTGAAAAAAATTTATTTTTGTGTAGGAACGGAGGATTTCTAAAATGTCTGAATTGACTGAGAACAGTCATTTACAAAGTAACATAACAATGCCTGTGATAAGAGGGGAAATTGCACTGATAGTAATTATACTGATCAACAGTCTGGGAGTAGTACTTATGCTCTATTCTGGGTCAGGGATTTCTGCAATATCCAGTGTGCCGTATGCGTTTTCACTGGTGTTTCCAAAGATTTCTCTTGGAACCTGGACCTATATTTTCCAGGGACTTTTAGTATTATCACTGATGATCATGCGAAAGAAATTCGTTGCACCGTATCTTTTTAGTTTCTTAGTGGGATTTGCATTCAGTGAGATGCTGGATATACATGAAATGTGGATTAACGCCTTGCCGACAGCTTTGGAATACAGAGTAGTTTATTTTGTAATCAGTTATCTTCTGATATGTTTGGGAATCGCACTTTCCAACCGCTGTGGTCTGCCAATTATTCCGACAGATCTTTTCCCGAGAGAACTGACAGATATCACAAAGATAAAATATTCCAGGATCAAGATTGGATTTGATGTCACCTGTCTGGCAATAACAGCACTGATGACCTGTATCATCCTCGGACATTTGGACGGACTCGGAATCGGTACGATTCTTGCTGCATTTACGATGGGAAAAGTGATTGGAATGATCGGAGACCAGATGGATCGTCATGTAAGATTTGAGTCATTTATGACAAAGAGAGCAGCATAAAAGGAATAATAAAAAGAGTGTAAATCTTGTGGTATCAGGATTTACACTCTTTTTTAATGTTCTTGCATATCAACTGCGCAGTTTGGAAATTATAAAGCATACGATACCGAAAATGACCATGACCGGGATCAGAACGCTTAGTACTGTGCATAAGAGGAAGATCACGACCACAGCAATCAGGATAACGGCAAGCTTGCCATACCAGGTACTAAGATCGATGTGAAAACTACGGCTCTTTACTTTTTTACTGCCGGAGCTGCCGTTGTCATATTCATAAGAATTGTCTGTGTATGGTTCAGAATAGCTTCCTGTAGTCTGTGGATTACCGGAAGCGGTTGAATCAGTATCTAAAAGAGTACGTGCGATCAGCCTTGGATCACCAAGTTCATTTAAGACTTCTGTTTCCGTACGGCCCTGAGTCACTGCATCTTCAATATAATTGCGATAATATTGTACATGGGCGGCAACATTTCCCTCCGGCATCTGCCCGGAAAGCTGTTCATATAAAATGTCAAGAAATTCTTTTTTGTTCATAACAAATCTCCATAAAAGCAAATTCATTGCCTCTGACAGAGGCTTAATTATCAGAATGGCAACATTTTACCACACATAATGAGGAAGGAATAGAGATTGAAATATTAAATTTTCATAAAGGGATGTAAAGTGTTTCTGGAATAAAATGCTGGTATTTTATTTTATACATAGGAACAAAAACTTGTCTAAAAAAAATGAAACTGGTATAGTATACATTAGAACTTTTGCACAAATACGCGACAGGACAAATGGGGTGGAGAGATGTTAAAGATTTTTCTGGCAGAAGATGAGGTTGTAGTCCGTGAGACGATCAAACGAATGATCCCGTGGGAGGAACTTGGCTTTGAGCTGGTAGGAGAAGCGGCAGATGGTGAGATGGCATTGCCGTTGTTGATCAGACAGCAGCCGGACCTTTTGATCACGGATATCAAGATGCCATTTATGGATGGTCTAACGCTGGCACGTCTGGCCAAAAAGGAAATACCGGGGCTGAAGGTTGTGATCTTAAGTGGATATGATGACTTTAATTATGCAAAACAGGCGATAGGAATTGGGGTGGAGGATTATCTCCTGAAACCGATCACAAAGAATGCTTTGATTGAACGGCTTTCAGAAATCCGCAGCCGCTATGAACATGAAAAAACACAGAAAGAATATTACGAAAAATTCCAGAGAGAGATGCAGGCTTATGAGAAGAACAGCAGCCGCGATTTTTTTGAGGCATTGGTCGATGGTTCCATGGACATGATGGAGGTCTATAAAAGAGCAGAAAAGCTTGGTCTGGATATTGTTGCAGAGGCTTACAATGTTCTGATCTTTACGATGAACTGTGATGAGGATTTTTCCGGACAGAGAGATGAATATTCTTCGTGGGAAGCAGAGTCACTGGAACTTCTGGAAAACTTTTTTGCTGGTCATTCATCGGCCATGCTGTTTCGAAGTAATATTTTTTCCTATGGTGTACTTCTTAAGGGACAGAGAGAAACTATTGAAGAAAATACAAGAGCGTGTGTGGATGAGATCCGTAAGATTCTGAGCAGGCAGGATGGAAGAAGGGAATGGTTCCTTGCAGTTGGTCAGTCTGTGGAGCGTCTGAGTCAGATACAAAAGAGCTATCATACGGCATCAAGAGCCTTTTCGCAGAGATATCTGTATGATGAAAATATTCTTTACTATGATGAGATGGAAACTATGGAGCATCCTGGTGGACAGGCGGAGACTGAAGATAATGCCTATCTGCAGAAAGTGGATGTGAATGCCCTGAATCCGGCAATCCTTCAGAAATTTTTGAGCAATGGTCTTCAGGAAGAGACAGAAAACTTTGTAAAAGACTATTTTTATGCAATCGGTCAGGAGCCGATGGAATCACTGGTATTTCGAAATTATGTTATTCTGAATGTTCGGTTTTCTGTTATTTCATTCATTAAAGGGCTGGGATGTGATACGAATGAAATGGAATCTGCAGATACAGAAGAAGTACTTGCAGAGAGTGGAAAGAATATGGAAAGTGCAATTGCTTATGCGAAAAAAATGATCTCACAGGCAATCGAGATCCGTGACCAGAATTCCGGAAACAAAAACCGCAGTATTTTAAAAACCGCGGTGGACTTTATTGACAGCCATTATATGGATGAAGAGATTTCACTAAATACGGTTGCCAATGTTGCAAATGTCAGCTCTAATCATTTCAGCGCTCTGTTCAGCCAGAATATGGGACAGACTTTTATTGAATATCTGACGACACTTCGCATGAATAAGGCAAAAGAGCTTCTGCGCTGCACGGGAATGCGTTCCAGTGAGATTGCGGGAGAGATCGGATATAAGGATGCACATTATTTCAGTTATCTGTTCAAAAAGACACAGGGCATGACACCGAGTGATTACCGCAAAGCCCGGGAGGATAAAGCATGAGAGGCGTAGTTCCCAAAGTAAAAAAGCAGATGGGGCTTAAGAAAAAAATGAACCGATTGCTTTTTAGTACGATGATTCCAATGGTGTGTCTGCTGGTTATTTTGCTTCTGATCTTCTGGCAGTATGCTGGACAGTATAACAAGCTGTCAGAGAATCTGGCGGTCAGCAGTAAATTCAATCTGAGCTTTAAGGATGAGCTGGATCTGGAAATGTATTATCTGGCAATCGGATCAAAAGAAGCCAGTGAACTGGATGACGTTGTGGGACAGGTAGAGGATGCACAGGAGATTATGGAAAAACTGCGCAAAAATACATACCATGCCAGTGGCGTCAAATGTCTGAACAGTCTGGATGCTTATCTGGATAATCTGAAGAAACGAATGGTCCAGCTGATGGAGATCAAAGAGTATGATAGGCGAATGGAATTTATGGACAGCAACATTCGTATTATTACAGGTCTGATCATGCAGGAGATGCAGAACTATATTTATAATGAGTCCATGTATCTGGTACAGGTGGAAACAAGTCTGACGCATAGAGTCAAAATCCTGATATCAGGAATGGCAGTGTTACTGCTTGCAACGCTTGGGATCCTGATGCGCAGATCGTTCCGCCTGACAGGAGGAATCATCCGTCCGGTGACGGAGATGCTGGATAAGGTAAAGAAAGTCGGTCGCGGAAATTTTGATGTTCTTCCGGTAAGTGCAGAGATTGTGGAGATTGAGGAACTGGACCAGGGAATCAATAAGATGGCACACAGGATCAGTGGACTTCTGGAAAATGTCCGGCAGGAAAAGGAGATGCAGCATCTGACAGAACTGCAGCTGATCCAGGCACAGGTCAATCCGCATTTTTTATATAATACCCTGGATACGATCGTATGGCTGATCGAAGGTGGTATGACGGATGATGCAGTGGAGATGATTTCCAGTCTTTCTATTTTCTTCCGTACATCGCTTTCTAAAGGAAATGACATCATTCCTCTTTCAGAAGAGAAACGACACACTTTGAGCTATCTGGAGATTCAGCAGTTCCGCTATCGCGATATTCTGGAGTTTGAGTTATCCATACCAAAAGAACTTGATGGAATACAGGTACCGAAGCTTTCCATTCAGCCGCTGGCAGAGAACGCGCTTTATCATGGTATCAAAAACCGTCGTGGAAAAGGTAAGATCACGATAACCGGCAGGGAAGAAGCGGATGCGATCGTTCTTACAGTCAGTGATAATGGACAGGGAATGACACCGGAGCGTCTTCATGAGGTACAGGAGGCAATACGTACAGGAGAGAGAGCCGGATTCGGGCTTGCGGCAGTTGCGGAACGTATTGCTTTGTACTACGGACCGGGCTACGGAATGACGATTTCTTCTAAAGAAGGAGAAGGTACAACGGTGGAATTACGGCTTGGGAAAAATATTCAACCGAAATCGTAAAAAATCCAACTTGTTAAAAATGAGACAGAAAGATAGATAAAAGACTAAACTTTTTTCCGAAAATAATCCATGGAGTTTTCGTAACAAATTGCTATAATAAAATCATATTAAAAAACACGAAACAAATGTAAAGGGAGGATTACAAAATGAAGAAAAAAATGGTGACAGCGCTCTTGGCAGTATCTATGTTGGCAGGACTTTCCGCAGTGAATGTTATGGCAGCGGACGACGACACAATTACAGTTGGTTTCTCACAGGTAGGTGCAGAATCTGACTGGCGTACTGCAAACACAGAGTCCATGAAATCCACTTTCTCAGAGGAAAACGGATATGAACTGATCTTTGACGATGCTCAGCAGAAACAGGAAAATCAGCTGACAGCAATCCGTAACTTCATCCAGCAGGAAGTTGACTATATCGTACTCGCACCTGTAACTGAGACAGGTTGGGATACAGTACTTCAGGAAGCAAAAGATGCAGGAATCCCGGTTATCATCGTTGACCGTATGGTAGATGTATCTGACGACAGCCTCTACACTGCATGGGTAGGATCCAACTTCAAACTTGAAGGTCAGAAAGCTATGGCATGGCTGGATGCATATCTCGAAGCAAAAGGCCGTGGCGATGAAGAAATCAACCTTGTTGATATTCAGGGAACCATCGGAGCATCTGCTCAGATCGGACGTACAGAAGGATTTGATGAAGCTGTAGAAGCTCATGACAACTGGACAACACTTGCTCAGCAGTCCGGTGAATTTACACAGGCTAAAGGACAGGAAGTTATGGAATCTATCCTGAAACAGAGCGGTGATGATATCGACGTTGTATACTGCGAGAATGATAACGAAGCATTTGGTGCAATCGATGCGATCAAAGCAGCAGGATATGAAGTTGGCGGCGAAGAAGGCCAGATTCTTGTAATGTCCTTCGATACAACAAACGCAGGTCTTACACAGACACTTTCCGGCGAAATTACATGTGATACAGAGTGTAACCCACTTCACGGACCACGTGTAGAAGAGATCATTAAGAAATTAGAAGCGAATGAAAAGGTTGATAAGAAAGCTTATGTTGATGAAGGAATTTTTGCTCACAGCGATGATGTGACAACAGTAAAAGCGGGCGACAAAGATTTTGATGTTACCAAGGTAACAAAGGATGTGATCGATAAGAGAGCTTATTAATTGACAGCAGCTTCAAAATAAGCAGACAAAAAAATAAGCGGCGTGGTGGACAACCGGCAGATGCCTAAGGTTACTGCCACGCCCTTTTTGCGCAATTTTTCAGGACGGATCGTACGGAAAAATAATGCAAAAGTACAAAACATATGGCACGGGAAAATAAATCATAAACAGTAGAAAGTGGGTGAATCTTTATGGAAAACAATGTGGTATTAAGTATGCATGACATTTCCAAAACATTCCCTGGTGTAAAAGCATTACAACATGTAGATTTCACACTTCGTAAAGGTGAAATTCATGCGTTGATGGGTGAAAATGGAGCGGGAAAGTCAACATTGATCAAGGTGCTTACCGGAGTACATTCCTTTGAGAGCGGCGAGATTTTGATGGCAGGATCAGATGGAGCGATCATTAATCGATCTCCGCAGGAAGCACAGGAACATGGAATCAGCACGGGATATCAGGAAGTGAATCTGTGTCC
>ENA-OPBZ01000354-OPBZ01000354.1-human-gut-metagenome-genome-assembly--contig:-NODE-354-length-25926-cov-3.849986_pt1 | contig 25926 bp, 27 predicted proteins | sample MGYA00241072_ERZ501459 | MGnify/ENA primary metagenome ERZ501459 (study PRJEB25962, sample SAMEA2042632) | human gut metagenome | biome: human gut; feature: human-associated habitat; material: faeces...
CAAGTTCATTTATCATTAGTTTTTGGTTCCACCAACACTACTTGACATTGAACCCTTATTAAAGGTTTACACCTCACCAATTACGATTAAAATCATTGGCTTACACTCAGTTTGTTCATAGAAATACTTACCAACCTTATCTCTAATTCCAAGTTTAACTTTGGCAAAATCAACATAATTTGATTTAGTGTGTTCATGAATAACTTCAGTTGCTATTTTTTCTGCATCTTTAATCAAATTAATGTTGTCTTTAACAAATATAAATCCTCTAGTTAATACTTCTGGACCAGCCAAAATTTCTTTTGTCTGTTTGTCGATAGTAGCTGTAATAATAACAATTCCACTATCACTTAAAAGCTCACGATCTTTAAGAACAAGCTCACCAACATCACCAGCAGCAAGTCCATCGATTAAAATATCATCAACTGGTACTTTCATACCATTATCGACTAATTCACCATTTTCAAAATAAGCAACCTCACCATTTAATCTAAGTAAAATATGGTCATCATCCATACCAACTTCTTTTGCTACATTCGCATTAGCTACTTGATGACGATATTCACCAATAACCGGCATATAGTATTTTGGCCTCATCAAATCTATCATAAGCATCAAATCTTCAGAAGAAGCATGATGTGATAAATATTTTCTTTTTGAAATTTCAATTACATTAGCACCTATTTTAGCTAAGCCATCAAGTAATTTAGTAGCCGTTCTTTCCATACCATCTTCAATTGGTGAAGCAAATATAATAGTATCATCTGGTGTAACTGTTATAAATTTATCATATCCTCTAACAATTCTCTTCAAATTAGAAAAAGGTTTTTCTCTTTCATCAGATATAATAACGACAATCTTATCATCCTTAACATGATTAATAGGTAAAATTCTCTTCTTATCAAAATTGACATAATTCTTATCAATAGCTTTTAAAATAACACTTTCTAAACTTTTACCCATAATAACCACATTACGGTCAGTATTTTTAATTTCATTAAATAACTCTTGAATTCTATAAAGTTGCGCTTGATAAATATTGTATAAAATTCTACCATCAGCTTTATTTATTACTTCTCTAATCGCTTTAGCTGTACGATGATTAGGTGAAGTAAATCCTTGTTTATCCGCATATAAAGACTCTGAAAGTAAACATAAAACGCCTTGTTTCCCAACATATGCAAGTTTACCGATATCAGTCTTATAAGCACCTAACATCGTTGAATCAAACACAAAATTACCCGTATAGAATATCGCACCATCTGGTGTATATAAAACATAACCGACATTATCTGGAACCATGTGCGTTAATGAAATAGGAAAAATACTATTCTTTCCAAAATTAATTTTCCTATGTGGTTTAATAACTCTTAAGTTTTTAACACTTAAATTATCCGCTAAAAGATCATCTTTAATAATTTCCATCGTAAATGATGTTCCATAAATTGGTAAATCAGGAACTTCTTTTAATATTTCCGATAAAGCTCCCATATTGTCATAATGTCCGTGTGTAATAAATATACCTTTAATATTTTTTCTGTTTTTCTTAATATAATCATAGTTTGGAATAATATAATCTACTCCAAGCATTTTGTCATCGGCGTATTTTAATCCCGCATCAAATATAAATATATCATGGTCGGCCTCTACGACATACATATTTTTTCCTTCTTCATTTAATCCGCCGAGCGCAAATATTTTTATTTTACTCATTTTTTCTCCTTTCTTAAGTCATTTAAAAGCCTTAATAATTATAACAAAAAAAGCCATAAAAAGCAATTTATCATTACGGCTATCTTAAAACATGTAAACTATAACAAAACGCAATAATTCTATTGCACTTTATATAACTATTTGTTATACTTACATATAAGGAATGTTCAATAGTTGGGTGCGACCTTCAGTCTTTTATAAAGAATGGAGGTGGTATTTATGAATAAAAAAGATAATTCTTTCTTCATCATAATACTCCTTCTATTTATCTTAGTATTTGTTTTACTAACTAAATAGAAAAAGGCACCTAACCTAGCTTCGCAGCTTTGTTTAGGTGCCAAACCAAATTGTTTGAGGCCCATTCAACACGGAAGTATTGAACGTTCCTTTTTTATTTTATGAAGTTTCCTTCATCTATATACATTTTATCATAAATTTAACTTAATGACAAACTAAATAAAAATTTTATCTAATTCTTTATTAGGTAGTAACATTTTTATTCCTTTAACAATTTTAATTTCATACTCGGTCGTTCTTGTTTTCAGCATTTCCCCATCAATACAAAATCTCTTTTTAGGTGGTTCCTTTAATTTAATCTTTAAATTATCCGTTCTAAAGAAATAAAATCCTGGAACTTTAGTAATATCACTTGTCTTAAGTAAATATAAACTTCTAATTATGTCTTTTTTAGTTGTAATATTAGAAAGCAAAACTTCAAACTTTCCATCATTCATCTTTACATCTTGTAATATTTCTAAACCACCCATTCTACTGGCATTACATATTAAGACAAACGAATAAAGCCCAGTATAAGTTTCACCATTAGCTGTATAACTCATTTCAAATAAATGAGTTTTTTGATTAAATGATTTTATCGCATTTATCATATAAGCTAAATATCCAAAATTCTTCTTTAATTTTCTAGGTGTATCATAAGCCACATCCGTAAACTTGCCAAGACCAGCAACATATACAAAAGGTTCATCATTAATCGTACAAATATCTAAATCCTTAACCGTACCTTCCAAAATCATTTTTAAATTATTAACTGGATTCTTACCCATACCAAAAGTCGCGCCCAAATCATTAGTGGTACCAAGTGGAATATGTGTAAGTAGTAATTTCTTTTTACGTTTTAAATTACCAGTCACAACTTCATTAAACGTTCCATCTCCTCCTAAAGATATTACTAAATCGATTGTCTCAGGAAGATCAGCTATTATTTTTTTCGCATGACCCGCATATTTTGTAAACATAATATCTACACTATAACCATATTCATTTAAAACATTTTTACACTTATGCGCTAAAACATCTTTGTTGTTTTTACCACTATTAGGATTACATATTAATACGCTTTTTTTCATTATGACCACCACCATCATTATACATTAATTTATATAAATAACAAAATTACATATGATAACTTTTTTCTTTTTCTAAAACTATATTAACTGTTTCTGGAAAAATATCGCATATAGTGGCAAAACTTTCAAAACACCTTTTAAGCTTTTTCAAATCTGATAAACTACAATTATCCAACCAAGCTTCAAAAGTATCATCTTGAATCCTAACATATAAATCTAAAAATGCTTCATCTTCTAATTGATGAGAGTAAACCTCTAATACCATAGTCAAAGTAATAACTGTATAATTCTTTTTACATAATTTCAAAAATTCTATTAATTCATAAACACTATCATAATCATATTGCTTTATTGCTTGGTCAAGTTCTCTTTCACTTTTATCCAAATAATTAATTAAATCGTCTAACATTTCTTTTATATTTATATATTTTTTATTAAATTCTTCTATATTTGTCTCCAAATCAGGTGCAATTTCAAACATTATTATCCCTTCTCTTTCGTGCTATATATAATAGCATTTTACAAATAAAAGTCAAATTAAAAGAAGAAATCTTATATTATTTCCTCTTTAATATTTGGATTTTTAAGTGCTTCTATTAATTTATCAATTTCCTCTTTTGAATTATAAAAATATAAACTAATCCTACATGTATTTTTTATATGAATTTCATCCTTAAGTATTTTAGCGCAGTGATTTCCAGCTCTTGTACATATATTAAACTTATCCAAATAAATAGATAAATCTTGTGGAAAAATACCATCATAATTAATTGTTACAATTCCACTTCGACTATGGGCATTATAAATTGTAACTTGTGGAATCTCCTTTAATCTGTCTACCAAATACTTTTTTAATTCCATCTCATATTCATGAATATTATCAAAACCAATATCCATTAAATATTTAATAATATAACCAAAACCAATAACCCCAGCAATATTAGGTGTTCCAGCTTCTAATCTATCAGGCATTGTCTTATAAATCCGTGTACCATCAGTACTAAAATCCGCATTCATTCCACCGCCAAATATAATTGGCTCTATATCATTTAAAAGTTCTTCTTTACCATATAAAACTCCAACCCCTGTTGGTCCACACATTTTATGAGCTGAAAAAGCTAAAAAATCAATATCTAAATCCTGAACATCAACTTTTAAATGTGGTACACTTTGCGCTCCATCCACTAAAACAAGTATTCCCTTACTATGAGCTAGTTTAATAATTTCTTTAATTGGTCTAACATCACCAACCACATTACTGACATGAGCAATCGAAATAACTTTTGTTTTAGGTGTAATTGCCTTCTCCACATTTTCCATTAAAACCTCATGATTATCATCTAATTCAATATAACTGATTTTTAATTTTAATCTGTCAGCAAGTTCAAACCAAGGAAGTAAATTAGAAGCATGCTCACTCTTAGTAAGTAATACCTCATCTCCTTCTTTTAACTTGTTCGCAAAATACCCAAAGACAATTTTATTAATTGAATCAGTTGACCCACTTGTAAAAGCAATCTCTGAAGCTTTTCTTGCATTTAATAAATCCTTAACTAAATATCTAGATTCTTCATATTTCTGACTCGCTTTAATACTCAAAGCATAATCGCCTCTATGCGCATTTGAACTGTAATTATCATAATAATCAGCAATCGCTTCACCTAAAAGTTTTGGCTTTAATGTTGTCGCTCCATTATCAAAATATATAATCCCAGAATTTAAGATATTAAAATCTTCTCTATGCATAATCTCACCTCCAATACTTATTAATCATCTCTTCTAATGTCTTTCTATAATAAGTAATGCCATTCAAAAGAAAACCTTTAGTAAGTAAATTCTCTGAATCCCTTTTTGAAATACCTCTACTCATTAAATAAAATATTTCATCAGGTGAAAAAGTACCGATAAGCGCACTGTGATTAGCCACCACATCTTCTTCATCAATAAATAAATTAGGTTTTATCGTACATGGATTTTCTGTCATATTAATAATTCTACCACTTTGATTAATATCACATCCGATAATTCCATTAGACACAAAACCTGAAACATTAAACTCTAACTCACCATCTAAAATATTAACCCCATTATTTACTATGTTACTAACCGTATTCTTCGCATTATGATAAACTAAAAAATTATACTTTTCATCTTTTTTACTAATTGTTTTCAAGTTAAAATCAATTTTAGCATTTTCACCATTTAGATTAACTACCGTCATCTCTTTGATACTTTGTCCATCATTAATTTTTTCGATATTTAAATAACTGTTTTCCTCTAAATAATATTTATATTGAAATTTATAATCTCCACCGTGTTTGTATTCATATATATTAGCTTTCACACCTTTTAAAACATTAATATAAAAATCTAATTTTATATCTACTTTACTAACATCGATAACTATATCTGTATCCTCTAAAATTTTAATTTTCACACTTTGAACATTCAAAAACTTACTAGCTTCACCAATACTAACTTCAATGCCTTCTTTATTTTCTATTTTTATATCTTCACCGTAAACCGTAATCTTATTCATTGTTATCTCCCACTAACTTATCATAGCCTTCTTCTTCAATTTTTAAAGCTAGTGTTTTATCACCACTTAAAACAATTTTTCCATCTTTCATAATATGAATAAAGTCAGGTTTTATATAATCAAGTAATCTTTGATAATGAGTAACAAGTAAAATAGCCGGTTTCCTATCTTTATAATAATCCATTATCGCTTGACCAACTAATTTTAAACTGTCGACATCTAAACCTGAATCTATCTCATCTAAAAGTACAACATCAGGCTTTAATATATTCATCTGTAAAATTTCGTTTTTCTTTCTCTCACCGCCAGAGAAACCATCATTAATACCTCTGTGAATCATATCGGGATCCATATGTAATTTTTTAGTTAACTCATCAACTTCTCTAATAAATGGTAACAATTTAAATTTATTGCCTTCTTTAGCTCTTAAAGCACTTCGTAAAAAATCCGCATTTGTTACTCCTTCGATAGCCATCGGCATCTGCATACCCAAAAATATTCCAATTTTAGCTCTTTCATTAACCGGCATATCATTAATAACCTTACCATTATAAGAGATAGTTCCCTTCACAATCTCATAATTAGGATCTCCCATAATAACTTTGGTTAAAGTTGACTTACCAGTTCCATTCGGACCCATAATCGCATGAATTTCCCCAGATTTTATCTCTAAACTAAAATCCTTTAAAATTGTTTTACCGGCTACTTTTACCGTTAAATTATCTATATTTAAAATATTCATATTTAATCACCTCATTATATTTTAACATTTTTTCTAAAACTTTTGTATAAAAATACTAAAATTAACCAATAATATATTAGAATATTCGCAGATATTCACACTTAAAAGAGGTTACTCTTTTTTTCTATATGTGATAAAATAAAAGTGGTGATGAAAATGGATTGTATATTTTGTAAAATTGTAAACGGAGAAATTCCTTCATACACACTTTATGAAGATGAAATAGTTAAAGTATTTTTAGATGTTAATCCAGATGTCAATGGTCACACTTTAATCATTCCAAAAAAACATTATACAGATCTATTTGACATTGACAACGATACTCTAATGCATATTATGGATATAGCTAGAAAAATAGACAAATTATTAAAAGACAAATTACACACCGATGGGTTAACTTTAGTTCAAAACAATGGATTAAAACAAGAAGTCAAACATTTTCATCTTCATTTAAAGCCACAATATAAAAATGAAGAAGAATTACTCCCAGTCGAAGAAATATATAAAAAAATAAGCAACTAAGCTTATTTTCTTTTTTTACCTTTAGTTGGCTTTTTCTTTACTTTATGATTACTCTTCTTCTCTTCATCATTAATTTTTCCAAAGGGTGACGGTGAAAATTCAAATAATTTATTTAAACCTTCCTTAGTTGATACATCAAGTCTAATCCATTGTCCATTTTTTAAATAGTATACTTCTGGATAACCATATTTATTAAGTTCAACCTTTAAATTAGGATTATTTTCAAATTTAACCCTTGTAGCTTCAAAAAAGCCACGATATAAAAGATTAACATTTTTTGAAAAAACTGTAACCAATCCTTTTTTTATCGGAAATCTAACATTCTCTTTATTCATCTTAAGTAAAGCTCCAAATTCCTCGTAAGTTACCATAAATGAATTCATATTCTTTCTCGGATAAAATCTTTTCTCACCTAAAGAATCCACATAATCCTGCATCCATAAACTATACGGTTTTTTTAGACCAGCTCTCGCCACTCCATAAAGTTCAGAATCGTCAAAATCATAAAACTTCAAATCTCCCCTTAGTAACATCCAAGTTGGATGATTTCTTATAACAAAATTTTGTTCATCTTTGCTTAACTTTAAAATATTTCCTTTTTCTCTAATTAAATCAACAGCACCAGCACATAAATAAAGTTGATGAGTTAAATCTTTACTTGGTATATCATACTCTTTACCATCTATGTATACTTTATCAATATGGTTTGTTCCATCTTCAAGTACACTGACTTTTAATAAAGCAACATCACATTTATCAAAAAGTGCAAAAATAGCTTTTCGTTCTTCTTTACTAAATTTTATATTTCCCATAATATCCTCCTAAAACTTTACGCATATAATACACACAAAACCCTAAATTGTCAAATAATAAACATTTGCCATATTCATGATTTAATAACCTTCATATCATAAATTAGATAAGGGGGAAAGAAAAATGTTTAGAAAAAACTTTGGTTTTAATAGACCAATGAATAACTGCTGTGGTCAAGAACCAAACTGTCCTATTATGGAACCAGTTATCACAAATTGTGTAGAAAGAGAATTTTGTCACGAAGTAAAACACGTTTGTCCAATTCACACACACGTAATTAATAAACATATTTATAATCACACTTACACTCCTGAATACTCATGCTCTGAAGAAAATCAAATTATCAACAATGATCCAGGATGCGGTTGCAATAAATTTAATAACAATGGTTTTTAAGCCATTGTTTTTCATTTACAAAAAAACTAAGAATTAACTCTCAGTTTTTAAGTTTTCAATTTCAGCCTCAGTTAAATCTGTAAATTTAGAAATATCACTGAGGTTCATTCCAGCATCTAACATTTTTTTAGCAATTTCTAATGCTTTCTTGTTTGATCCTTGTTCTAAGCCTTGTTCTAAGCCTTGTTCTAAACCTTCAGCATGTCCTTTTTTAACTGCCTCTGCATGATCGATTTTCTTCATCCATTCGTCCATTTTATCTTTGTCATATAAACCAATAATGTGTTCATCCTCGTTTAAATCTTCAATTATATTTGCCATACTTTCTAACTCCTCGTCTCCTTTAGAAATATCTCTAAGCTCTTTTCTACTAGTTATCTGAAACATTACTAATATTTTTTCTAACTTAGATAAACTTCCTTTACCATTAGTATAATACTTTTCTAAAGGTTTGACCATATTTATGTGTATTCTTTTAAAATTTTCTTCATCAGTAAACTTCCCTGTATCATCTTTCATACTAAATTCGATAAATAACCTGTCATCAAATCTATTTATAACATTAAAATTTAATTGAAACACTTCACTATTATCTACTAAAGAACCTGACAAATATCTATCATAAGCTATTTTATGATGGTACAAATTATTCTTAGCTACCATACTTGCTTTCGCACTTTTATTAGCCTCGATATTTATAATTGTTCCTTCTACTTTTACTATAAGATCCGTTATCTTTTTTCTTTCTTTATATTTTTCTACTGGAAGCTCTGCATTAGCAAACACTAAATTTTCATAAATATAACCTGGCGAGTATATTGTTACATGACTTATAATCAAAGACAGCAATTTCCTAAAATTAGTATTTTGAACAATTGATTTAAATATTGGATCAAACATTGAATTCATAAGTTTATCTGGATTTTTAGATCTAACTATAGTTAAACTTTTTGGCATATATTTGCCTCCCTTCTATATGAGGTAACCCTCTATATATAACATACGACAAAAGATATCACTTTTCCTTCAAAAAAAAAGAACAAAATACCAAAAAAATAGCATTTTTTTCTAAAAAGGCATTTTAAAATTTTCACTTTGCATTCTTTTAACCATATATTATCAATTATTACTATTTATTTCTTTTATTTCAATATTCATAATTTCCAAATAATCTTTTTCTACCCTAGTTAAATGATTATGCATGTATTTATAATATTCCTCATGAGCTTTTTTAATGCCTCTGAATGTGATACAGTACCTTTATTATTCAATATATCATTGTGTATCATTTTCAAAAAACTATCTAGTTCCACAACCCAATCTTGCATAGTCATTGTTTGTCTTTTTAATGCATTAATTTCAGCAACATCAAGATATGCAGACACCAATCTATTTAAAACCTGTAATTCTTCATGTGTTAAATAGTTTTTGGCAATTTCAGTTTCTTTTTTAGTAGGCATATCTCCTCTAAAATTAGTAAGTCCTATATTATCTTTTTTACTATTAACTCTATTATAAACTATTTCCGCAGCTGTATTGTTTGACACAGCATAATGCATTTTATTTTGAACAGTCCTAAAAAAATTAATTGTAATTTCTTTTTTCGGATTATAATCAATTGAAGTAGCATATATATCAAGTATTTTTCTCCAAAAAACCTTCCCACTCGACCTTATATCTCTTATTTTATCAAGGAGTTCATCGAAGTAAGGATCATTACCATTGTTTTTAAATCTTTCAACATTTAAATTATAACCTTTTACTAAATACTCCTTTAATTTTTCATTAGCCCAAATTCTAAACTTAGTACCTTGACTAGATTTTACACAAAAACCAACAGCAATTATCATTTCCAAATTATAATAATTAACATTATATGATTTACCATCTTTGGCAGTTGTTCGGAAATTTCGAACAACTGAATTTTTATTTAATTCCTTTTCATCAAATATATTTTTTATATGTTCACTAATCATAGATTTAGATTTGCCATACAATTTACTTATTTGTTATTGAGTTAGCCAAATATTTTCTTCTTCCAAAATAGCTTCAACTTTAATATCATCATTAACCTCATATATTAAAAATTTATTCTCCATTACATTTTGCTTCAATTAAATCAACTCCCTCTACATATAATATACAACATTTTTCTCATATTTCCTTCTTAAAAGGAAAAAAATACTAAATTTAGTATTTTTTAAAAAGGCATTTTAAAATTTCCACTCTGCATTCTCTTAACCATAACTTTCATCTGTTCAAACTGTTTTAAAAGTTTATTAACTTCTTCAACACTTCTTCCACTACCAGCTGCTATTCTTCTTTTTCTACTAGCTTTTAAAATATCTGGATTTCTTCTCTCTTCCATAGTCATTGATAAAATAATTGCTTCTATATGTGCCATTTGTTTAGGATCAATATTCACATTATTTAAGCCCATTTTTTTAGCTCCTGGAATTAATTTAATTAAATTTTCTAGTGGTCCTAACTTCTTAACTTGATTTAATTGAGTTAAAAAATCTTCTAAATCAAATTTACCCTTTTGTAATTTTTTAGCAGTCTCCAAAGCTTCTTGTTCATCAAATACACCCTCAGCTTTTTCAATCATACTCATTAAATCGCCCATGTCGAGTATTCTATTAGCCATTCTCTCTGGATGGAAAGGCTCTAACCCATCCATCTTTTCAGAAACACCTATAAACTTAATCGGAATATTTGTTAAATGTCTGATAGATAAAGCCGCACCACCTTTAGTATCACCATCTAACTTAGTTAAAACAGCTCCTGTTAAAGGAAGTCTTTCATTAAATCCTGTAATAACATTAATCGCATCTTGTCCCGTCATACTATCGATAACAAGTAATATCTCATTAGGACTAACAGCTTCATTAATGTTTTGTAGCTCTTCCATTAACTCATCATCAATATGTAGTCTACCAGCCGTATCTATTAAAACATAATTGTATCCATTTTCTTTCGCATAATTAACCGCATTTTTCGCAATCTCAACTGGATTACCTTTTCCTTCGCTGTATACTTCAATATTTAATTCTTTACCTAATTGTTTTAATTGATCAATAGCTGCTGGTCTATAAACATCACAAGCCACCATCAAAGGTTTCATTCCAAATTTCTTACGTAAAAGTAAAGCAAGTTTTCCTGTAGTTGTTGTTTTACCAGAACCTTGCAGACCGCACATCATTAAAATAGTCATTGGTTTAACAATAATTAATGGTTCATCTTCTTTACCTAATAAATCAACAAGTTCATCCTTAACTATTTTTACAAAAACCTCTCCCGGTTTTAAACTTTTTTTTACCTCTTCACCTAAAGCCTTTTCTTTGACATTGTTAATAAATTCTTTTACAACCTTATAATTAACATCTGCCTCTAATAAAGCCAGTCTAATCTCTCTTGTAACTTCTCCAATATTATCTTCAGTTATCTTTCCATAACCTTTTATTTTATTTAAAGCATTTTGAAGTCTATCTCCTAAATTCTCAAACATTTATAATCACCTATATCATTATACTCAAAGCCAAAGAAAAAAGCAAACAAATATGCTCACTTACGGACAGTTTTTAAAATGAAATTAATTAGAGGTATTAGTCGTTTTTTGACTAATACCTCTTATTTGCCATTTTTATGCTATTTTTCACTATATAGATTTTGTAACTCACTTCTGTTAAAATATTTATAATAAACCCATAATAGAAAGAAGTGAGTTACATGTCTAAATTATATAATACTCAAAAAGATATTACAAGCAATTTTGAAATTTTTCTTTTAAATTCTATCCCTAATATTAGAAAAACACAACTTAATATTATTCCTTCCATTTTATTTGGTATTATTCAAGCTGAATCTATTGCCTCTTCTGATATCGCCAAAAACTTAAAAGATAATTTTTTAGATGTTAAACTAGATTCTGTTATTAAAAGAATTAATCGCTTCTTTCGTAACAAATTATTTGACCCTTATACCTTTTATAAACAAATTATTTCTTACTCTCTTTCTACTTATAAAAAGAAACATTCTGACAAAAGAGTTCATATTATTTTTGATCACATGTTTTCTCACGAAAATTATACTACTCTTATGTTTACTATGCGTTTGGGTTCTCAAGGTATTCCTATTTGGTTTAAATGTTTCAAAGGTACTGATAATGATGCTTTCATGATTGATACTATCTTACAAGGCATTAAAGAAGTTAGTGATATGTTCTCTGACTATGACTTTGAACTCATTTTCCTAGCTGACCGTTGGTTTAATTCTTGTGATATTCTTAACCATATCGATTCTCTAGGTCATACTTATTGTATTAGACTTAAAAAGACTTTATATGTCTATTATTTCGATGAAAAAGAAGGTCACATTATCAGAAAAACTGCAGGTGAATTATTTCATTACAAACATCTTTCTACTACTTATAACAACATTAACATAACCAAAAACAAACTTAATTGTAATATTGTCATAAGCGATTCTAAAGATACTGATGACCCTTGGATTATTGCCACAAATGGTGATTCGAGAAGAGCTATCAAAGATTATTCTTATAGATTTGGCGCCATTGAATGTGTTTTTAAAAATCAAAAATCTAATGGCTTTTATTTAGAAAAAATTACTACTGCTTCTTTAAAAGCTTTTACTTCTATGTTTTGTTTAGTTTGTGTCTGTGTTTTATTTTTAACTTTATTAGGGGCATATTATTCACGAAATCGTAGTTCTTATAAAAAAGAAAATATTACTACTCATAAAAATTATATTATTAATGGTAAAAAAATCAAAAAAAGAGTTTTATCACTTTTTAATACTGGTCTTACATTATTTAAAAGAGCCTTCAATTCACATCACTATGTCACAATTTCTTATAAATTTATTTTATATGATATTTAATTTAATATAATTTTTCATTTATATTAAAGCATTGTTTTTATCATGCAATTTTTTTGACTGTAATCACCAGACTTTTTTTAAATTTACTATTTGTTATTTTTACAGTATTAAAAATAGACTAAAAGGTACATTACTGGGCGTACTTTTTAGTCTATTTTCCCCTTTATTTACTTACCTTTTTTAAAACTGTCCGTCACTCAGACTATAGTAAATGGGTCATCTAGAGTTCCACTTCCTGACAAAGTAGTATCAGATTTCAAAAAGACAACTGGGCGGGGAGCATAACGACCAGCAGCAAGATCGTAGTTCACAGTCGCGTCCGAACTACGCACAAAGCCGCCCCAAACTAGATTAGAATTGTCACCAGACTCAAAAGAACAAGCATTTATTGTCCAATAATATAATGAACTTTCTGTTCCTTTATCTAATAAATAATTACTATTACATGCATCCTCGTAAATAGATGAAGTTGTTACTGATGTACATAGTGGGTTTGTACTTGCTCTTAATATATCTGATACATTGGCAAGTCCTACATTTCCTGTCCATTGGTACATCTTTTCTCCCGCTATATTCTTTTCTATACTATCTGCTTCAGCTCCACTTTGGTCTAACATTTCTACTGCTCCTATATTAAATGAATGACTTATCATTTGTCCTTTTGCAGTTGCATTTATATTATTTGTATAATAATCATCGTTTAAATATATTTTTATTGATGAATCTTCGGTTACTGTTCCGCTTTGTGATCCGCTAGGGGAAGAAAATGTTCCGCTTACTGCTGCATATACTCCACATCCATATTGTGGATTATCACAATAACTATTATTTGCTGTACTTCGGTGATTTGCTTTATCGAATGCACGGTTTGCTAAAACAGCATTTCTTATTATTTTATATGTTCCATCTGTTTCTTTGGCTATGATTCTCCATGTTTCTCCATTGAATGTTATATAGTTATCTGGATCTTGTCCTCTATAAACATATCTACCTTCTTCGTAAATATCTTCATATAAACCATCACCTTCTGTAACTACATTATCAGTAATATCCACAGAATTATCTATAATATTCCCTTTTGCTCTTATACTAAGCGTAGTTTGAAATGCCGCATAACCAACACACAAACACAAAAGCAAACAAAGTGAACTAATAATAATTATCCTCTTTTGTTTTTTCATTTGTCTTCTTCGCATAAATATTCTCCTTTACTATTACGTATATTCTATATAAATTATAACCAATTATTTGTTTTTTATCAATAACTACTTTAAAATATGTGTAAAGAAAAAGACTTTTTACAAAGCCTGAGTAAATACAAAATAAAGTAAAACGATAATACCTAAAACTATTCTATAATAGCCAAACACTTTAAAATCATGTTTCTTAATATAACTCATTAAAAACTTAATAATAAACATTGAAGTTATAAAAGCAACTACCATTCCTACAAGTAATATTGCAAGTTCCATTCCTGAAAAAGCAAATGAGAATTTAACTAATTTTAAAAGTGAAGCTCCAAACATAACAGGAATTGCTAAAAAGAAAGTAAATTCAGCTGCTACTGTTCTAGATACTCCAAGTAAAAGTGCTCCAACTATTGTCGCACCGGATCTAGAAGTTCCCGGGAATATTGCCGCAATTAACTGAAATATTCCAATAAGTAGAACTGTATTATAAGAAAGCTCAGCTAAAGAATTTATTTTAGAATTTTTACCTTTATTTTTATTTTCAATAATTATAAAAGCAATACCAAAGACAATTAAAGCAATAGCGACACATACATAATTATAAAATAATTTTTCAAATACTTCATCAAATAATAAACCAATTATTGCAGCGGGAATACAAGCAACTAAAATCTTCCCCCATAAAGATAATATATTTTTATCTAGGGTTAAATTTTCTTTTTCTTTCTTAACTGGCCAAATTTGTTTCCAAAATAATATTACAACTGCTATAATTGCACCAAGCTGTATAACAACTTGAAACATATCGTAAAATTCCTGTGATACATCAAGTTTAACAAGCTCATTAAGTAATATCATATGGCCTGTACTACTAATTGGAAGCCATTCAGTAATACCTTCAACTATACCAAAAAATATAGCTTTTATAATTTCTAACATTTCATCATCTCCTAATCACATTCTATATTCTCATCTTGCATTTTATTAAAAAATCTCACTGAATTTTTTCTTAACATAAATTCATTCAAAACATCATTATCTAAATTAGGCACATCCAAATAATATTTAAGTTGCCACTCATCTTCTTCATCTTTAGCTACGGTTATCTTAATATTCTCATTACCCGCATACTTTTCATTAAAACTAGTCGCACTCGTCTTAATTTCTTCTAATGTTGCTTTTCCTTCATCATTTAAAGCCTTATAAGTACGTGTAACCACAGCCTTTTTGACAATATCCTCATTGTCATATGTCACATGAACACTCATATTATCAGAAATATTTTCTGTATCATTATTCACTTCACAAGTACTTTCAAAATCTTCATTTCGCACAATACAACCAGTTAAACACAATGCAATTAACAAAATTAAAACTTTTTTCATCTAACCTTCTCCGGTTCTAATAAAGATAAAGAAACTTTATTTTTGCTTAAATCAATATCATCGACATAACAGTCAACTATATCGCCTACACTCACAACTTCATTAGGATGTTTAATAAAGTTATTTGTAAGTTTAGAAATATGAGCTAAACCATCATTATGTAATCCAATATCGATAAAAGCTCCAAAAGGTACAACATTACGAACAGTACCCTGTAATTTCATTCCTATTTTTAAATCTTTAATATCTAAAACATCGCTTTTTAAAATAGGTTGTGGCATCTCATCACGTGGATCTCTGTTAGGTTTTTTCAAAGAAGCTATCACATCTTCTAATGTATAAATATCAGTATTTAATTTTGAATCATATTCTTTAATATCTATTGAATCTAATTTATTTGCTAACTCCGCACTCCCCACTTTCAAAATATCCATACCAATTTCATCTAAAAGTTTTAAGGCTACATCATAACTTTCAGGATGTATTGCTGTAGCATCTAAAACATTATCTCCACGTACTCTTAAAAATCCAATAGATTGCTCGTAGGCCTTATCGCTTAGAAGTTTAGCCTTTTTAATCTCCTGGCGCGAATTAATTTTACCATTATCTTCACGGTACTTAATAATTTTCTCAATATTTTTTTTAGTTAACCCAGATACATATTTAAGTAAAGAAAATGAAGCTGTATTAACATTAACCCCGACACTATTAACACATTTTTCCACCACAAAATCAAGTGAATTATTTAAATCTTTTAAAGGAACATCATGCTGATAAGAACCAACTCCCATACCAAAAGGCGGAATTTTAACCAGTTCTGAAAGAGGATCTTGAAGTCTTCTACCAATACTTACCGCACTTCTTTCATTAGGGGATAAATCAGGAAATTCATCACTCGCAACTTTTTCTGTTGAATAAATTGAAGCTCCGGCTTCAGATACGATAACATACTTACAATTTAAATTATATTCTTTAATCATTTCACTGCAAAATTTCTCACTTTCTCTAGAAGCCGTACCATTTCCAATCGAAATAATATTAACGTTATATTTTTTAATTAAATCAGCCACAGTTTTTTTATCTTTTTCTATATTGCCACCATTCGCAAATGGTTTAATAATTAAAGAATCTAAAAACTTTCCACTTTTATCAATAAACGCCAATTTACATCCATTCGCAAATCCTGGATCAAAACCTAAAACTGCATTATCTTTCATCGGTGGTTGCATAAGTAGATTTTCTAAATTAAGGCCAAAATTTTTAATTGCATCTTCGCATGCTTTATCTGTAAGTTCACTTCTAATTTCTCTTTCAATAGAAGGACCAATCAATCTTTTATAACTATCTTTAATTGCATCTTCTATAACATAGTTAAAAGGAGCCTCTTTTTTAATAAGTTTATTTTCTAAATAATCATATATTTTAGCTTTATCTATTTCAATACTAACAGATATAACTTTTTCCTTCTCAGCTCTATTAATAGCCATAATTCTATAAGGCTTCGCATATTTTACTCGCTCTTCAAAATCATAATACATCTCATAAACCTTATTTTCATCTATAGCGTTTTTCTTAAGTTTAGTTTCCAAAACACCTTCATTAAAAGTAAATCTTCTAATCCATTTTCTATAAGCTGCATTATCACTTATCCATTCGGCAATAATAAAACTAGCTCCCATAATTGCTTCTTCAGGTGTCTTAACATTTTCATTTAAAAACTTTTTAGTCAAATCTTCTAAAGAAACATTTTGAACAAAAGACATAATTATTTTCGCTAAAGGCTCTAAACCATTTTTAATTGCTTCCGTTGCTTTCGTTTTCTTCTTCTCTTTAAATGGTCTATATAAATCCTCTACCTCAACTAATTTACTAGCTTTCATAATACTTTCCTTTAATTCATCAGTAAGCAAACCTTTTTCATCGATAAGTCTTATGACATCTTCTTTTCTTTTTAGTAAATTTACTTCGTATTCATAAACTTCATTTATTTTTCTAATTTGTTCCTCATCCAAATTACCTGTAACTTCTTTACGGTATCTCGCAATAAATGGAATTGTATTTCCTTCTTCAAGTAACTTCAAAGTTTTTTCTACTTGAACCTCTTTAACATTTAAATCTTTACTTATATTTTCTATTATTTCTTTATTCATATTTATCTCTACTTTCTTTAAACATTATACATTTTATCAAAATTAATGTAAATCTAATTAACACTTTTTTATAGAAAAAACAATTACTTTATCTTATATTAACATTTGTGAAAATTATGTGTTAAAATAATATTAAGGTAAATAATTACCAAATATACGAGGGAGGAAAAAATAAATGAAAAACAAAAATTATTTAATTGGAGCATTAGTTGCTATTCTAATAGTAATGGCTGTCGGTTATGCCGCATTTTCAACAACATTAAATATTAACGGAAGTGCTAGTATTAATTCAACTTGGAACGTTGCTTTTGATACAACAAAAACAAGTGCTACAAGTGGTGTCATCAGCAAAACAACGGGATTTAGTGGAGGAACTGCTCCAGACGGAACTGTATCATATGGAAATGGTGGACAAACTGCCACTATTAATGCAACATTACGTCAACCAGGAGATAAAGTTACATTTACTTTAACAATTAAAAACACTGGTACTATTGCCGCTAAATTAGGCACACCATCTATAAGTGGAACCAATTGTACTGAATCAGGTCTAACTTGTACATCATCTAGTGGACATATTAAATTTACTGTTGGTAATCCAGCATCAAGTTCACTTGCTGCATCAACCGGAACTACTACTATAACAGTTACTGCTGAATTTCCTAATACAACAGTTTCAAGTAGTACTACTGAAAATGCTTCAATTACTGTAACACTTAATGCAACTCAAGCTTAAAGTTAAAAATGTCCTTAAATTGGACATTTTTTATTTGTTTAAATATTTGTTACCAACTTTATTATCTATTAAAGAAGCCTTTTTAATCACTTTAAAACCATATTTTTCCTTTAATTCATCAACTGTTTTTTCTAGTTCATTATTATCTTCTCGAACCTTTAAATCCTCAAATAACGATACTTGATGACTAGAAGTATCTGATAACTTATCAAGCCTAACACCAATCAGTCTAATTCCATCAGAGGTGTTCATCTCATCCAAAATATCGCAAGCGGTTTTATAAATTTCCTCCGTTAAGTTAGTCGCATTAACTAACTTTTTTTGATGACTCATTCGTTTAAAAAATTTATCTTTTAAAGTGACAACAATTACTGAAGCATATTTCTTTTGTTTTCTAAGTCTAATTGCCACATTTTCTGATAAAGCTAGTAAATAAGGATATAACTCTTCTCTAGAAGAAATATTTCTACTCAAAGTTGTTTCATTGCCAATTCCTTTTGGAATTGACTCCTCGCTAACTACTATATCTGAACCTTTACCATTCGCCGAATCGATCATATCTTTAGCTTGATTCTTAAAATATCTATATAAAAAACTACTGTCAATATGCGCTAAATCATAAATCGTATTTATATTTAAATTATGTAATTTAATTGCTGTTTTCTTACCTATACCAAAAAGTTCATCGACTTGTAAAGGCCACATTTTCTCTTCAACCTCATTATCAAATAAAGTATGTACCTTATAAGGTTTAGAAAAATCCGAAGCCATCTTCGCACATAATTTATTATTACCAATACCAATATTAACTGTAAACCCTAAAGAATCAAGTATTTCCTTTTTAAGTCTATAAGCAAATTCCACCTCATCGCCATATAAATGTTTAACCGGTGTATAATCTAAAAAACATTCATCAATACTCATCTGTTCAATGTCTGGTGAATATTTACCTATTAATCTAAGCATACTATCACTCATTTTTTTATAAAAATTATAATTAGGTGGATAAACTTTTAAATTAGGACATTTCTTCTTCGCGCTATAAAGAGTTTCAGCTGTAATCACTCCTCTTTTTTTAGCTGGCATCGACTTAGCTAATACAATCCCATGCCTTGCCTTTTCATCACCACCAATAACTGCATATGTCTTTCGAATATCTATTTTCATTCCCTGTTTCAAATATAACACAGCCGTCCATGATAAAAATGCATTATTAACGTCAATATGCATAATAATTCGCTTCATGCGCACCACCTATAATTATTATATCACGAACATTATTTCGTACAAAGTATAAATTAACACACTATTTACCATATAAAAGTTCATTTAAAAACTGTTGATTTTTTTAATCATCAACAGTTTAAATCTTACGTTTCTTTTCATTTTTCTTTACAATAATATAATATCCACCAATTCCTGCAACAATACAAGCAATTCCAACTCCAACAATAATTAATGATACTCTTGCGGCTGTTTCAGGAACTTCAATCACAACAACTTCATAAGTTACAGGAACTGAATCCTTAGACACATGATCGTCAACCGTCAAAGTAACCTCATTAGGAACAATAACAAGCCCATTATTGTCATAAGAACTTAAATCAGCATTAGATAATATTTCCGTTGTAACAACCACATTATAAGTATGACCATAAAAATCATCATTTTTTAAATCTTTAACTGTAATTTGTAGTTTATTATCTACAATACTTATATCATACAAATCAGTTACATCTTCTTCATTTTCGTTATATATTTTCACTTGATTAACATCAGTTAATTTCAACACTGGTTCAAATGTATCTTCTATTAAAAATGAATTATAATAAATACCTTCTTCTAATTTATCAACAGTATATTGGAATGTATAAGTAAACTCTTCTCCAAGTTCAACTTTACCTTTACTTACTTCCTTTGTAATTGTTGGATACTCTACATTTACTAATTTCACAGATGTCGATCTTATAATTGGGGTGTTCAATTTTAAAACACCAACTGTCTGATATCCCTGACTTCTATAAATTATACTAGTATTACTTGAAAGACCTTTACGTGACATATTTAAAGTAATATCTTGTTCTTTATCAGACGTAATAGTCACTTGATTACCAGAAACCTCAACATTACAATCAGCATCACTACTAACATTCCAATTACTCAAAACATTATTAGTATCTGTTAACGTAACACCTTCACTAAGTTTCCCTTTAATAGTTTGTCCAGCAAATGAAGGAGCCGTTTTAAAATTATTTACTAATTCAGTAATTTGATTTTCATATGTACTAACACTAAATGTAGGTCCATTTTTTCTCAATGTTAAAGTTACATTTATAGAAGGGTTAACTACCTTCCAAATTAATTTTTGAGCAGCTAAATACCAAAGATATGAATCATGACCACTATACCCATAACCAAAATAAGCAATCAATTCAATTTGATTAATCTTATCGTTAGTCAAAGACAAACCAGAAGAATTCCAATTATTTGGAGAATAAGCATTACTGCCATGATTAACAGAAACTCCAGGCTCTAAACAATATGCCAATTGTCCATCTACATAAAGTACTGATGATAACAAAGGTTCTCCATCACCATAATCATGCCAAATCGTTCCACTATTACAATAAGAAGCAGATGTCCCATCACTACATACATAAGTATCGGATGTCAATGTAGCCGCCGATACTTTAGGACTTAATAAAAAAGTAACTCCGAAAAACAATAAAAATAAACAAAATAAATTTACTATCTTCTTAATAGACTTCATAATAATTTACTCACCCTTTCTTAAACAATGTTTTAAATACACATTATTATCAAACATCAGCTAGTCTTATAACTATATTATAAAGATAATCCGTTAAACTTTTCAACCATATTTTTATTTTTTGTCAAAAAACTATACAACAAATTTACACATTTTTTGGAAATATTGCTTAATTTTAACAAACAAAAAAAGCCATATAATGACCTTTTATAATTTATTAAAAATTTAACCTCTATTACCACTATAATATTTTCCATACATAAATTCATTTCGAGGTAAAAGTAAATATATTGATGTTTGAATAGCACTATTTGCCAAAGATTTTATTCGATAACCGCCTTTAACCGCGTCAACCATAACCTTATAAAAACCCAATCTCGCAGCAAACAACATATCCAAATAAAAAGAATCACCTATCATCATCGTATTACTTGGTTCACATTCACTACCAAATAAACCATGTTTAACCAATGAAAAATCACCATAAAATGGTTTCTTCGCATTTGCGATATATTTTACTTCCAAAGCTTCACCAACTGGTTTTACTCTTCTTTCAGATCCACTAGAACATAGCCCAGGCGTAATACCAATTTCTTTAATTAAATCAAATAATCTAATCAATCTATCAGAAATATTAATATCATCAAACGGTAAAATAGTACAGTCTACATCAAAAATGGCACACTTAATACCACTATCATATAATTTAACATAATTTATATCATAAACACTTTTTTCATAAGTATCGGGAATAATTTTATTTAGATTCAAAGGATTCACCTCTTGCTTTCATAGTATATCATATTAAATTAAAATGTCAAAATTACATTATTTTGACATTTCCTTCTTAATATACTCTAAAACTTCTTCTTCTGTTTTACTAAAATCATCATAATTAGTTTGAAACCACTTTAGTTTCATCTGATTACGAAACCACGTATATTGTCTTTTCGCATATTTTCGGCTCTTACTCTTTATAAGCTCTATCGCATCTTCTAAACTAGTCTTACCATCAAAATAATCAAATAACTCTTTAGGTCCAATTGGTGTCATAACCGCTTTTGTTCTAATACCAAGATTGTATATTTCCTTAGCTTCTTCCACTAATCCCTCTTCTACCATTTTATCGACTCTTTTATTAATCTTATAATATAAAATATTTCTATCCGTCGTAAGTCCAATAAACAAAGTATCATAAAGTAAAGTTAAATCCTTCTCCTTTTCGCTATATGGTTTCTTATTAGCCTTATAATAATTAAGTGCACTTATTACTCTAACCCGGTTATTCAAATGAATATTAGTATTTGGATCAACCTCTAAAAGCATTTTATAAAGTTCATCATTACTAACACCTTCATATTCATCGTTAGCTTTTTCCTCAAATTTATAATCATATAAAGCCGCATTTATATAAAGCCCTGTTCCCCCAACTAATATTGGAGTTTTTCCACGTTTTAAAATATCATCGATAATTTTGCGGGAATCTTTTTGATAATCAAACACTGTATAATCTTCTCTTAAATCTTTTTCGTTAAACAAATAATGTTTAACCCCTTCAGTATCTTGAACTTTATTAGTCGCAATATCTAAACCTTTATATATTTGCGTGCTATCCGCATTTATAATCTCACCATTTAACTGGTGGGCTAAAAAGATACCCAAATCTGTCTTTCCAGTCGCTGTTGGACCAGTAATTACAATCACCATATTATCACCTTACTTTATCAGCATACTGTCGCCAAACGAAAAGAAACGATATTTATTCTCTATAGCTTCATTGTATGCTTTCATTATATTATCCTTACCAGCAAGAGCACTAACTAACATAACTAAAGTTGATTTTGGTAAATGAAAATTTGTAATCAAATAATCTATACCCTTAAATTCATACCCTGGATAAATAAAAATATCCGTCCATCCAGAGCATTCTTTAAACTTACCATATAAACTAGCAATCGTCTCTAATGTTCTAGTTGATGTTGTACCCACACTGATAATCTTATGTCCTTCTTCTTTTGTTTTATTAAGTAAATCAGCTACCTCCGCACTCATGACATAATATTCACTATGCATTTTATGTTTAGTCACATCTTCGACATTAACTGGTCTAAAAGTACCAAGTCCTACGTGCAAAGTAATATACGCGATATTTACACCCTTGTCTTTTATCTTTTCAAGTAAATCTTTAGTAAAGTGTAAACCTGCCGTTGGAGCAGCCGCACTGCCAACATTTTTTGCATAAACTGTCTGATATCTATCTTTATCTTTTAATTTCTCATGAATATAAGGAGGAAGTGGCATTTCACCCAATTCATCTAAGATTTCATATAAAATTCCTTTATACTCTAACTTAAATCTTCGTATACCTTCATCTAATACTTCCATGCATTTAGCCTTTAACTTCCCGTCGCCAAAAGAAACAATCGTTCCCTCTTTAATTCGCTTTGCCGGTTTAGTTAAACATTCCCATACATTATTTCCTTCATCTTTCAATAGTAAAACTTCGATAACAGCTCCCGTTTCTTCTTTGACTCCATAAAGTCTAGCCGGCATAACTTTAGTATCATTTAAAACTAAAGTATCACCTTTTTCCATATAATCAATAACATCAGTAAAATGTCTATGACTAATTTCTCCAGTTGTTTTATCCAAAACCAAAAGTTTTGAAGCATCTCTTCTCTCAAGTGGTGTTTGGGCAATTAATTCTTCTGGTAAATCAAAGTCAAAATCATCTGTTTTCATCTTATCACCCTCTAAAATAAAGTATCTTGTCTGTTTTTCTTTAAATAATCATAAGCTTTTTCTGTCACCATTCTACCTCTACTTGTTCTTTTAAGAAAACCATTTTGAAGTAAATATGGTTCATATACATCCTCAATCGTTGATGCCTCTTCTCCAATACTAGAAGCTAAAGCATCAATACCAACTGGACCCCCATTAAACTTTTCAATAATCGCATTAAGTAAATTATAATCTGTCGCATCAAGTCCAGCTTCATCGACTTTAAGTTTTTCCAAAGCCATTTTTGTAATATCTAAATCGATATTACCATCACCCATAACTAAAGCAAAATCACGAACTCGTTTAAATAATCTATTAGCCACTCTTGGTGTTCCTCTACTTCTTCTAGCAAGTTCCATTGCCGCATCTTCTGAAATTGGTGATTTTAAAACTCTGCTTGTTCTAAGAACAATTTGTTTTAGTTCCTCTTCTGTATAAAAATTAAGCCTTGATACAATTCCAAATCTATCTCTTAAAGGTCCAGTTAAATCACCTGCACGTGTCGTCGCTCCAACTAAAGTAAAAGGTGGCAAGTCAATTGTGATATTTCTACTTGAAGCATCAGAACCAACAATAATATCTAATTTAAAATCTTCCATTGCTGAATATAAAATTTCTTCAATAAATCTTGGTATGCGATGAATCTCATCAATAAATAATACATCTCCAGGTTCTAATGTTGAAAGTACTGCCGCTAAATCACCGCTTTTTTCAATCGCTGGACCACTAGTTGTTTTAATATTGCTTCCCATCTCATTAGCTATAATATAAGCCATTGTCGTTTTACCAAGTCCTGGCGGGCCATATAAAAGCACATGATCTAGAGCTTCCGAGCGCATCTTGGCTGCCTTCATAAATATATTCAAATTTTCTTTTAATTCTGATTGACCAATATATTCATCAATACTCTCCGGTCTAATTGAAGTTTCAAAATTATCTTCTTCTAACTCCTCACCAGTAACTAATCTTGCCATCTAATCACCTCCTATTTTAAAAGTAATTTTAAAGCTGTTTTTATTTGTTCTTCAATATCTAAAGAACTATCGACCTTCTTAACCACTTTATTAATATCTGCATTCTTATAACCTAAACTTCTTAAAGCTTCCACAAGTTCATCACTAATTTGATTGCTAACTTCTTCCGTTTTAGCAAGTTTTCCTTTTAAATCCAAAATAATTTGTCTAGCCACTTTATCGCCAATCTTCGGAAATTTTTTCAAATATAAAATATTTTCTCTTTCAATCGCATCAACAATACCATCAGGTGAACCTAAAGCCAGCATCGGTAGTGCCATCTTACAACCCAATCCTTTAACTGAAATCAACTTTAAAAATAACTGTTTTTCTTCTAATGATTTAAATCCATATAAAGTTATCTCGTCTTCTCTAACATATTGATATAAATAAACTGTGTATTCTTTATCTATCTCAAATGAATAAGGACTAGCTGTATAAATCAAATAACCAACACCGTTATTATCAACAACTATATAATCACTTTCAATTTCTTTAATAAATCCTTTTATATAAGCATACATACTAACCACCTATTTAATTATAACACGAACATCAGTTTTTTAACAGAAAAAAAAGAAAGCCTTACTTCTTAGCCTTCCTATTACTAACAACTTACATATATAATACTATAACTAACCCTAAAACCATATATAAAATACTAATCGCAAATGTTGAAGGAACCCTTACTATTTGAACTGATTGCTCTTGAACTTCTTTATTACATTTTTTTCACTTTCCACACTCCCTTACATTATAAAAATATTATAAACTAAAAAGAACAAAATACCAAAATAAATTTTGGCATTAGCTTACCTCACGGTAAGCTTTTTCTACTTCACAGAAACCTAAGGGTTCTCCATAGACCAATATCGGATAGTCGCTACCCTAATTTATATTTTATTTATGT
>ENA-OPBZ01000363-OPBZ01000363.1-human-gut-metagenome-genome-assembly--contig:-NODE-363-length-25271-cov-3.219702_pt1 | contig 25271 bp, 18 predicted proteins | sample MGYA00241072_ERZ501459 | MGnify/ENA primary metagenome ERZ501459 (study PRJEB25962, sample SAMEA2042632) | human gut metagenome | biome: human gut; feature: human-associated habitat; material: faeces...
GTCGTTTTGCCTTCAGGCTGCGCTCAGGCGGCGGGCGGCGGCTGCGACCCCGCGGGCGGCGCGAGGCGGCCGGCCCTTCTCGCCTGCGCTTCTTGCCCTCAGAAAATCTAAGTGCCGCGACTAAGATTTTTTCTAGCGAGGTGGTATAAGTCCGCGTGGGTGGGTATGATTCTGAACGTTGGATAGGGCGGTGCGCGCACAGTCGTCGGCACCGCAGAAGCGCGCCCGTGCGGGCGCCCCAGAAGGAGGTTCTTGAACATGACTCTGAAGCCGCTTGGTGACCGCGTCCTCGTCAAGCCCGCCCCCAAGGAGGAGAAGACCTCGACCGGTCTCTACATCTCGAGTGGCGCGCAGGAGAAGCCGCAGCGCGGCGAGGTCGTCGCCGTGGGCGCCGGCAAGATGAACGAGCACGGCGAGCGCATCGCCCTCGACGTCAAGCCTGGCGACGAGGTCTACTACGGCAAGTTCGGCGGCAACGAGGTCAAGATCGACGGCGAGGACTTCCTGCTGCTTCGCGCCGACGACATCTACGCCATCATCGAGGACTAGTCACAACCACTATCGCGCATCGCGAGAACAACTTTGGAGGAAAGCAATGGCTAAGGACATTCTTTTTGGCACCGACGCTCGCGCCAAGCTCGCCAAGGGCGTGAACACCCTCGCCGACGCCGTGACCACCACCATGGGCCCCAAGGGCCGCTACGTTGCCCTGCAGCGCTCCTACGGCGCCCCCACCATCACCAACGACGGCGTCTCCGTGGCCAAGGAGATCGAGCTCAAGGACCCCATCGAGAACATGGGCGCCCAGCTCGTGAAGGAGGTCGCCACCAAGACCAACGACGCCGTGGGTGACGGCACCACCACCGCCACGCTCCTCGCCCAGGTCATCGTCAACGAGGGCCTTCGCAACGTCGCCGCCGGCGCCAACCCCATCGCCATCCGTCGCGGCGTCGACAAGGCCGTGAACGCCGTCGTCGAGGAGATGCGCGCGGGCGCCCAGGAGGTCTCCACCAAGCAGCAGATCGCCTCGGTCGGCACCATCTCCGCCTCCGACCCCGAGATCGGCGCCAAGATCTCTGACGCCATGGAGGTCGTGGGCAAGGACGGCGTCATCACCGTCGAGGAGTCCCAGACCTTCGGCATCGACATCGACACCGTCGAGGGCATGCAGTTCGACAAGGGCTACATCTCCCCGTACTTCTCGACCAACAACGAGAACATGACGGCCGAGCTCGACTCCCCGTACATCCTCATGACCGACCAGAAGATCTCCAACATCCAGGACATCCTCCCGATCCTCGAGGCCGTCCAGAAGCAGGGCGCCCCGCTGCTCATCATCGCCGAGGACGTGGACGGCGAGGCCCTGGCCACGCTGATCCTCAACAAGCTCCGCGGCGTCCTCAACGTCTGCGCCGTCAAGGCCCCCGGCTACGGTGACCGCCGCAAGCGCATGCTCGAGGACATCGCTATCCTGACCGGCGGCCAGGTTGCCATGAAGGAGCTCGGCGTCCAGCTCACCGATGTCACCGCCGAGATGCTCGGCCGCGCCAAGTCCGTCAAGATCTCCAAGGACGACACCACCATCACCGACCCGGACCGCCGGGCAGAAGCCTTTATAGACAAGGACGGCAGCTACCACTGGGAGCGGGACGCAGCAGCGCAAAATGCCCTGGCCCTGGCAAAAAGTATGAACAAAGACCTGCGGGTGACCCTGTTCTCTAACAGCGCCCCGGTGTTTTACACCGCCAACGGCAAAGCCTACTGCGACTACCTGCCGGACGATGAAAAATATGTAACCAACCTGGAGCCGGAGCGGTACGCAGACTTTGCCAAGTACAGCATTGCCTGCGCCAAGCACTTTACGGAGGCCGGGTATCGGGTCACCGACCTGTCTCCCATCAATGAGCCGGAATGGAGCTGGCGGGGTTATGAAGACGGCACCGCCAAGCAGGAGGGCTGCTACTACTCCAAGACCCAGTGCCGGGATCTGTACAAGGTATTTTTGAAGCAAATGGCGCAGGAAGATGCGCTAAAGGACTGCCAGCTGGAAGGCTGGGAAAGCGGTCACATCGGCACGGACACCTGTATGGCATACCTCCAGACCATGTTTGGCAAAAGCGGTGTCAACTGGCTGAAAAACAACGCCCTTCGCAAGGGTATGCCCACGCTGGCACTCCATTCCTACTGGGCCAGCCCGGAGGAGAGGCAGGCCTTCGCTGACGCCATAGCCACCACCTACGGTAGCAATTACAAGCTGGCGCTGACGGAATACTGCCAAATGACCGAGGACCAAAACAGTGGCGTGTACGACCTGATCCAAAAGAACGGTATGGACAGCGGCCTGGGCATGGAATACGGTCTGGCACTAGCCGGGATCATTCACCAGGATCTGACGGTGCTAAACGTGGTAGAATGGGACTGGTGGACCGCCTGCGCCTTTGGCGGCTACACCGACGGACTGGTGTACCTGGACAAGAACAGCCATCAAGTCGAGACCTCCAAGCGGCTGTGGGTGCTGGGCAACTTCTCCAAATTCACCGACGAGGGTAGCGTACGCATTTCCATTACCCTGCCGGAAGAACTGAGCGATGTGCAGTCCGTGGCATTCAAAAACCCCAACGGCACCGTTACCGCCGTGTTTATCAACAACACGGATAAGGCCCGCAGCACCACCCTGGCGCTGGACGGTTACACCCGCCACACCACCTATGTGACCGACAAGGACAACGACTTGGCAAAGACAGACAGCGGCACCGCCGCCGATGCCTTTGCCCTCCCTGCCCGCTCCGTCACCACCCTGGTGCTGGAAAAGTAAAAGCGAAAGCAAAAAGGAGCCTCGCTTCATCAGCGAGGCTCCTTTTTTGCGCGTATGCATGGAAAAGCGGGCGGCAGATTGCCGCCCCTACGAAAGCGTTATTATAACCAGATGACCGTAGGGGCGGATAGCATCCGCCCGCCCTGTGTGTCAACGATGCAGAATACAATACACATCGCACCGCGGCCGATATGGGCATTTGGGTGGCCTGCAATCCATAAAAAAGTCACCCACTGCAAGGCAATGGGTGGCGGTGGTGCAAAGCACCTTACTTTTTATTAATCTCTTTGGAATACTTGGCCAAATACACGGTGCGCATCAAGAAGCACTCCACCTTGGGCACATAATGGGGGCGATTGAAAATATCCGTGTCAATCACGGCCTCGCAGCCCTTATCCATAATGATCTCCAGCGCCTGCATATCCCCGTCGGAATTGCCGGTGATCATGGCGCCGTTGCCCTGAATCAGGATTGCATTGCGGCTGTCCATGGCCTTAGCAATATCTTTGGCACAAGCGTCTGTATCACCGTCGATCCACGGGCGGTTTTTCACATCCACGCCGGCGATCTGTGCAAAGTCGTCGATCATAGGAATCATATCTTCACCTGTGCAGGACACAGCGATCACATCCGGATCGGTCACATGCTTGATGATGGAGCAATCCTGGCTGTCATAAATGGCCTTATGGATCTTGGCACACTTGGGTGCAATGCCGGTAATGCCCAGCCCGGTCTCCAAATCCACATCAACGGTCTCTCCGCCAACGGTCAAGCTAAAGGTCTTGCCGTTGCGAACAGAGGATCCCAGATCACAAATGCTCTCCGGCATAGCCACAGCGCCATTCTTTTTCAGGTAAAAGTTGCGCTTACCTTCGTCAGAATATGTCTTTGCCCAGGAATGGCGCAGATAGTTGTCCTTGATCACCCGCTGGCAGCACTTCTCCAGTGCGTCTGCAATCTCAAAGGCCTGCTCATAGGTGTCGCCCATGCACAGAGTGCCATGGTGCATCAACATAATGGCGCGGCATCCCGGGTTCATCATAATGCACGTCTCTACCTTCTTGCGCAGAGAATTGGTGGTAGACATAGCATAATCGGCGCAGGGCACCTTACTGCCCAGGACCGGCTGAAATTCCTTGTAAACATTGCGGATCTCCATGCCGGTAATGCTGACGATGGTGGCCGCCTTCTGGTGCGTGTGGATCACAAAATCCACGGTGGGATGGTGGCGATACGCCGCAGCGTGCACACCCTTCTCGGAAGAGGGCTTAATATCACCCTCGTAGGAGCAGTCCTCAATATTAACCACAACCACCTCTTCCGGTGTCAGCGTTTCATACGCCCGACCGGAGGGTGTGATCACAAACTGGGTGTCAGAAATACGGGCGGATACATTGCCCCAGGTACGGGCGATCAGACCGCTTTCCACCAGCTTTTTGCCGGCCGCAACGACCAGCTTTTTTGCTTCTTCTAATTCGTAAGCCATGTGTTTTCCCCTTAAAATCGTATTTTTGCCCCGGGGGCAAAAGCACCAAAAGGACGGCCGGGCATCACTGCCCGGTACCGCCCTTGGTAAAAAATCTTACGCCTCGATGCAAACGCAGTTCTTGAACACATTCTCAAATCTGTTCAGGCAGTCGTCAATCATCTCTTCCGTATAAGCGGCGGAAGTGTACAGACGAGAACCGGCCAGAGTTACCAAGCCCTCTGCCATGTAAGCAGCGCCCATGTGCTCCATCTCGGACTGACGCTTGCCGGTCTCCTTCAAGGTGTGCGGAATGGTCCACGGATGCTTCCAGTCCACCTTAAAGTGCATGGTGCCAACGGTATCCAAGTGGCATACAGAACCCTGGTTGAAGCACACGAAAGGCAGGTCATACTTCTTGATCAGTGCCTGCAAGCCGTGTACCAGACGATCTGCCATCTTACCGGCTACCTGGCAGGCGTTACGCTTCTCGATCTCGCAAATGGCAGTGTAACCTGCGCAGCAGGAGATGGGGGTGGCAGCCATGGTGCCGCCGCACATTGCCTTATGAATCTTCTTGCCGGAGCCGTTGCCCTTATCCAGGCCGGCGCCTAAGTATTTCATAACCTCTCTGTGGCCGCCGATACCGCCTGCACCCGGGTAACCGCCGGCAATCACCTTACCGAAGATGGTGATGTCGGGATCAATGCCAAAGTAGCCCTGCGCACCGGACACGCCGATACGGAAGCCGGTCACAACCTCGTCGCAAACCAGCAGAGCGCCGTACTTGCGGCACAGTGCCTGTACGCCCTTGGGGAAGTCCTTGTCTACCGGACGGGTACCGGACTCCGGACCAATGGCCTCAATAAACACGGCAGCGGTGCCGCCGCGGAACTTATTCAGGATCAGCTTGCGCTCCAGGCTCTTCAGATCATTGGGGAAGAACTCCTGGGTGTGCTTGAATACGAACAGCGGTACACCGTGAGACTGCAAATTCATGGTACCGGGCACACGCATGCCCCATGCCAGCTGATCGGACCAGCCGTGATAAGCGCCGCCCATCTTGATGATGTTCTTATGGCCGGTAGCCAGACGAGCCACACGCACAGCGCACATGCAGGCCTCTGTACCGGAACCCAGCATACGGAACATCTCTACAGAAGGAACGCAGTCGGAGATCTTCTTGGCCAGCTTGTACTCATATTCATGGAACAGACCGGTGGAAGGACCGCAATCGTCCAGCAATTCCTTAACCTTCTCCTTCACCACATCGTCGTTGGAGCCCAGGATGGTGGGACCGCCGGCCTGCAGGAAGTCGTAATACTCGTTGCCATCAATATCATAGAGCTTAGCACCCTTGGCCTTGGTCATCACGATGGGGAAAGGATAGTTAAACGCCAGGTTGTGCTGCACACCGCCGGGAATGATCTCTTTCGCCTCGGTGATCATCGCCTTAGACTTCGCGCACTTCTTGTCGAAGTATTCTTCTTCATACTTCTTCAGTGCAGCCGGGCTGATGGAATAAATAGGCTTTTTGATGAGCGCGTCCAGCTGAGCGGTGACCTGCGCTGCATCAAGATACTCAGAAATTGCAAATCGGGTATCCATAATGGTCGTTCCTCCTTAAAATTCATGAGTCGTCGCTCACCCCAAGGGGCGTGAGCCATCGCTCACATAGAATACACCTTTAGTATATCACTTTTTAATGATTTGTCAAATAGATACTTGCAATAATTTGTTCAATTTTCCCGCATTTTTATTCAGATTTCTTGCAATAATGGATAAATAATGATAATATAAGAAAAGTGAATTGCGGTTCACGCTTTACAGAGAGGGAGTATTTGTACGGATTGCACAAAGGGCTTTTCCGTTCTTTGTGCAAGGCTACAAAATTTTTTGAAATGGTAAATAAACATCACAAGGACGCATTTGACCGCATTTCCGAGGAGCGACGGGAGCGCATACTGGAAGTGGGCACCGAGGAGTTTTCCTCCAAAGGGTACGAAAACGCCAACATCAATGTGATCGCCAAGAACGCAGGGATCAGCATTGGGCTAATGTACAAGTACTTTGCGACCAAAGAGGATCTGTTCATCACCTGCATTCAGCGGGGCATGCGTATTCTGACCCAGGTGATCGAGGAGATTATGGCCAGCGACGACAAGCTGCTGATCAAGGCAGAAAAGCTCATTCGCGCCACCTGCGTCCATTCCAAGCGAAATGCCAATTACATTCGGCTGTATAATGAGATCGCCTCGGAGAAGGGCAGCGCGCGCACCCAAATGCTGGTGCGGGAGATTGAGAGCGAGACCAGCGGCATCTACACCACAGCCATCGCGCAGGCGCTGGCCAAGGGAGATGTGCGCCCGGATCTGGACCCCCGGCTCTTTGCCTTCTTTTTGGACAATCTGCTGATGTCCCTGCAATTCTCTTACACCTGCGATTACTACAAGGAGCGGTTCAAGTTCTACACCGGCGTAGATGTGGAGAAAATGGACGAGGAGCGGGTGATCGGTCAACTGCTGAAATTTGTGGAGAGCGCATTTACATTTGAAAAGAAGTGACGGTATTTACCGCGTACAACACCATGGGAGGATATTTTATGAGCAAATATGTAATCACCTACGATGTGGGCACCACCGGGGTCAAGACCTGTCTGATTGAAATCGGCGACACCATGCGCATCCTGGCCTCTGACACCGCAGGCTACGGTCTGTATGTGGATGACGAGACCGGCGTAAAGGGCGGCGCCGAGCAGGACGCCGATGAATGGTGGAGCGCCATGTGCAGCACCACCCGCAATGTGTTCAATAAGTGCGTAGGCGTGACCAAAGACCAGGTAGAGGGCATCAGCTTCTGCTCTGCCATGCAGGGTTTGGTCCTGGTAGACAAAGCGGGCAATTGCATTCGCCGCCCCATGACCTATATGGACCAGCGAGCCGGCGATGAGCTGAAGAAGGGCATTGCCCACGGCGTACAAATCGCCGGTGCGGAAGTGACCAAGCTGCTCAAGTACCTGCGCTATACCGGTGCCGTATCCTCCTCTGTTAAGGACCCCATTTGGAAGTACCGCTGGGTGCGGGAGCACGAGCCGGAAAACTTTAAGAAAGTCTATAAGTGGCTGGATGTGAAAGAGTATCTCATCTGCCGCCTGACCGGTGAATTCGTGATGACCCAGGATTCTGCATTCGGCACCCTGCTGTATGACACCCGCAAGGGCCACGAGGGCTGGTGCAAGCCCATTTGCGATATGGTAGGCGTGGATATGAAGCACCTGCCGGAAATCAAAAAGTGCACCGATAAAGTGGGCGAAGTCACTGCCAAGGCTGCCGAAGAGCTGGGTCTGGCTCAGGGCACCGCTGTGTACGGCGGCGGCGGCGACGCCTCTTTGATCGGCGTAGGCGCCGGAGCGGTAGAGATTGGCGACGCGCACATTTACAGCGGAACCTCCGGCTGGGTGGGCACCGTTGTGCCGGAACAGATGGTTGATACCGGTGCGATGATGGCTGCCATTGTAGGCGCCAATCCGGAGACCTTCAACTACTTTGGTGAGCTGGAGACTTCCAACAAGTGCGTAGGCTGGGTCAAGGATCATTTGGCGCTGGACGAGATCGGCGTGTTCTTAAAGCGCTACGGCAACGCTACTGACAGCCTGGAGCAGGTAGAATTCAATATGTACGACTACCTGGAAGAAGTGATTGACACCATTCCCGCCGGTTCCAACGGCGTGATCTTCACCCCCTGGCTCCACGGCAACCGCTGTCCCTTTGAGGATCCCAATGCTGCCGGTATGTTCTTTAACATTCGGCTGAATGTAGGCAAAACAGAGCTGATCCGCGCCGTTGTGGAGGGCATCTGCTTCCACATGCGCTGGATGCTGGAGCGGCAGGAGTTAAAGACCGCCAAGTATCAGAAGTCCAAGACCGTGCGTTTCTGCGGCGGCGGCGCTTTGGGCGAAACCACCTGCCAGATTTTGGCCGATATTCTCCAGCGTGAAGTGGTGGTGGTAGAGTCCCCGCAAAACATCGGCGCCGTGGGTGCAGCCGCTTGTATCGCCGTAGGTATGGGCGCCATCCCCTCCATCTTTGATGTAAAGAAGCTGATCCCGGTAAAGACCACTTATAAGCCCAACCCGGCCAACAAGGCAGTCTATGACCGCAACTTCAAAGTGTTTAAGAACCTGTACAAGGCCAACAAAGAGAACTTTGCCATTCTCAACGGCTAAGCCCTTACATAAAGGAACAACCCCTGCACCCGGTGTGCAGGGGTTGTTTTTTATCACAAAGCAAAAGCGCCGCGGAAGAACCGCAGCGCTTTGTTTTTTTATTTGGCTTTACTCGCCCTTGGGTGCGTAAAAGTCTACCAGTGCAGCCAGTTTGTTGTACTTCTCAATAGAGTTCTCCGCCGCAATGCTAAACAGCTGCTCCGCCTTACCGGGGAAGGAACGCTTCAGCGCAGAGTAGCGGGTCTCGCCCTCGATGAACTGTACATAATCGGCGCTGGGTGCCTTGCTGTCCAAGGTAAAGGGATTTTTCCCTGCCTTGGCCAGATCCGGGTTAAAGCGGAACAGGTTCCAGTACCCGGCGGCAACCGCCTTCTTCTGCTCTGCCTGGTTAAAGGGCATCTTAATACCGTGGTTAATACAGGGGGCATAGCAGATGATGATGGACGGGCCGTCATAAGCCGCAGCCTCCTGGAACGCCTTTAAGCACTGATTGGCATTGGCGCCCATAGCCACCTGAGCCACATACACATAACCGTAGCTCATCGCAATCTGCGCCAGGTCTTTCTTCTTGACCACCTTACCGGAGGCAGCAAACTTGGCCACAGCGCCGGTCTGGGTGGCCTTAGAGGCCTGACCGCCAGTGTTGGAGTACACCTCCGTATCAAACACAACAATGTTCACATTCTCATTGGATGCGATCACATGATCCAGGCCGCCAAAGCCAATGTCGTAGGCCCAGCCGTCGCCGCCAAAGATAAACTGGTACTTCTTGGCCGCATAATCTGCGTCTTTCAGGAAATCGGCAGCCGCCGCCTTGGCATCACCCTCCAGCGCTGCCGTCTGCAGTGCAGCGATCAGTGCCTGGGCAGGCTCCGTATTGGTAGCAGCGTCCTCATAGGTGTCCAGCCAAGCCTGGGCTTTGTCCGCCACCGGGGTATCCAGCAGCTGCTGGGCGTCCATAGCCAACCGCTCGCGAATCTGCTTTTGTGCCAATAGCATACCGTAGCCGAACTCAGCGTTGTCCTCAAACAGAGAGTTAGACCAAGCGGGGCCATGGCCGTTCTTGTCTACCGTGTAAGGCGTAGAGGGTGCGGAACCGCCCCAAATGGAGGAGCAGCCGGTGGCGTTGGCAATGTACATACGGTCGCCGTACAGCTGGGTGGCCAGCTTGGCATACGGAGTCTCACCGCAGCCTGCGCAAGCGCCGGAGAACTCCAAATACGGCTTTCTGTACTGCACGCCGATGGTATTGTTGGTAAGCAGTTCCGGTTTTTCGGAGGTGTCCACCAGTGCATCATAGATCTTTTGCCGATCCAGCTCGCTGGCAATGGGTTTCATGGTCAGAGACTTGGTGGGACACACATTGGCGCAGGAGGCGCAGCCGGTGCAGTCCAGTACGGACACAATCAGAGCGTACTGATAATCCGCTCTCTTGTGCTTCACCATGGTGGTACCCTCCGGCGCGGCAGCCGCTTCCTCTGCATTCATAGCAATGGGACGAATGACTGCGTGGGGGCAGACCATGGCACACAGGTTACACTGGGCGCACTTGGTGCCGTCCCACTGGGGTACAGTAATGGCAATGCCCCGCTTCTCAAAGGCGGCAGAACCGGCAGGATATACGCCGTCCGCCCGATCAGCAAAGGCAGATACCGGCAGATCATCGCCGTGCAGGCGGCCAACCGGATCCAGAATTTCCTTGACAAACTTCTTCATCTCCGGACGATCGGTGGGTACTTCCAGCCGGCGGGGTGCGTCTTCTGCAGTCTTCCAGCTGTCCGGCACATCCACCTTCACGATCTCCTGGGCGCCACGGTCAATGCCGGCAAAGTTGGCATTCACCACCGCCTCGCCTTTTTTGGAGAACTTCTTAACCACGGCGGCCTTCATCAGCTCAATGGCCTTCTCTACCGGCAAAATACCGGAGATGGCAAAGAATGCAGACTGCAAAATGGTGGAAGCACGACCGGGCAAGCCCACTTCCTCTGCGATCTTAATGCCGTTAATGATATAGAAATGAATGTTGTTCTCTGCAATATAGCGCTTCATGGACGCAGGCAGCTGGCTGTCCAGCTGATCCGGGGTCCAAATACAGTTGAGCAGGAAAGTGCCGCCGGGCACCAAATCCTGTACCATATCATACTTGGTCACATAGGACGGGCAGTGGCAGGCCACAAAGTTGGCCTTGTTGATCAAATAGGTAGAGGTAATAGGTGACGAGCCAAAGCGCAGGTGGGACACGGTAATGCCGCCGGACTTCTTGGAGTCATAGAAGAAGTAACCCTGGGCAAACATATCCGTATTGTCGCCGATGATCTTAATGGAGTCCTTGTTGGCGCCAACGGTGCCGTCGGAGCCAAGGCCCCAAAACTTACAAGAAGTGGTGCCTGCCGGGGTGGTGTCCGGGTTCTCGGTCACCGGCAGGGACAAGTGGGTCACATCGTCCTCAATGGACAGAGTGAACTCCGGCTTGGGCTGGGGCGCAGCCATATTGTTGTACACAGCGATAATATGCGCCGGTACGGTGTCCTTAGATCCTAAGCCGAAACGACCGCCGTACACCGGCACATCGTTAAAGGCAGAACCTTTCAGCGCAGCCACCACATCCAGGAACAGCGGCTCACCTAAGGAGCCGGGCTCCTTCGTTCTATCTAACACGGAAATGTGCTTCACCGTCTCCGGCAGGGCAGCCAGCAGATGCTTGGCGCTGAAGGGGCGATACAGGTGCACCTTGACCATGCCCACTTTTTCGCCGCGCGCGTTCAGAAAATCTACGGTTTCCTGAATGGTGTCGCACACAGAGCCCATAGCCACAATCACACGGTCTGCGTCCGGCGCGCCGTAGTAGTTAAACAGCCGGTAATCCGTGCCCAGCTTCTCGTTGATGGTGTTCATATACATCTCAGTAGTGGCAACCGCGTCGTTATAGTAGCGGTTGCATGCCTCTCTGTGCTGGAAGAACACATCACTGTTCTCCGCAGAGCCACGCAGCACCGGCTTCTCCGGGTTCAGGGCGCGGGCGCGGAACGCCTGCACATCGTCCATATCCACCATTGACCGCAGGTCCTCATAGTCCCAGGTCTCAATCTTCTGCACCTCATGTGAGGTACGGAAGCCGTCAAAGAAATGTAAAAACGGCACACGGCTCTTTAAGGTAGACAGGTGAGCCACAGCGCCCAGATCCATTACCTCCTGCACATTGGCAGAGCAGAGCATGGCATAGCCGGTCTGGCGGCAGGCCATCACATCGGAATGGTCGCCAAAGATATTCAGTGCGTGGGTAGACACGCAGCGGGCAGACACATGAATAACGGACGGAATCAGTTCGCCGGCGATCTTGTACATATTGGGGATCATCAGCAGCAGACCCTGTGACGCGGTGTAAGTGGTAGTCAGCGCACCGGCAGACAAAGAACCGTGCACGGCGCCGGCGGCACCGGCCTCAGACTCCATCTCCGCCACCTTGACCGTTTGGCCAAACAGGTTCTTGACCCCGCGGGCGGCCATGGCGTCCGTCTCCTCCGCCATGGTGGATGAGGGGGTAATGGGATAAATGGCGGCAACTTCTGTAAATGCGTAGCTGACATGGGCAGCGGCGCTGTTACCGTCCATGGTTTTTTTCTTTCTGTTCATGGAATTTCCTCCTGTATTTTATCTTACAGATAACAACCTCAGTTTGGGCGCAAGCCCATAACTATACCAATTATAGCACTCCGGCGTGCGGAATTCAACACAACAATTTAGTGTTTCTGTATAATAATAACAAAAAGCAGCGCATAGACACTGCTTTTTTGTCGATTATTTCGTTTTTTTCACCAATTGTCGCTTAGTCGTCGTCGCCCAGCAGATTTTCAATATTTTCAAAATTGAATTTGGCGGTGTCCGTGCCTTTCTTCACTGTGACTTTGGCGCTTTTTTTCGTATGTTCCAGTTCCACCTGCACCTTTACATCCCCCCGGTACTTTTTCTCCGTGGTGTAGGTAAAGGTGTTGCCGATCTCCAAGGTCACTTTCTTCTCGTCCACCTGCTTGCCGTTAATGGTAATGCGCAGCTTGTCCGTGCGGGTATCTGTACCGGCAGGCAGAGAAACGGAAATGTGAATTTTTCGATTGGCGGCCACGGTGGTTGTGGTGGTCGTGGTCTTTTTCGTAGTGGTTTCGTTCTTCTTGGTTGCCTTTTCCGTCTTGTCCTTGCCGGACTTGGCGGTGGTGCCGGTCTTGCCGTCCTTTGCAGCCGAACCGCCGTTACCGGCGGATTTGCCGTCGGCAGCGCTCTCCCCTGCCGCCACGGTGTTGCCCTTGGCGTCCGTTTGGGGTATGGTAACCACCCGGGTTTGGGCTTTGCCGTCCTTATCCGTAACGGTCTTGCCGTTCTCATCGGTCACATCCACCACAGCTGTGACCTCCTGTTCTGTATATTGCTTTTTGCTGCAAGCAGCGAATGCCAGTACCATACTGCAAGCCAGCAGCAATGCCATTGCTTTTTTCATTATAACAGCTCCTTTATATCCGTTCATCCGGTTGTAAAAACGCCTGCATCGCCGCGTCGCTGGGCATACGCCAGTCGCCCCGGGGGCTCAGCGACACAGAACCCACCTTGGGTGAATCCGGAATACAGGAACGCTTAAATTGACTGATAAAGAACCGGCGCAAAAACTCCGTCAGCCACCGGTCAATGGTGGGGCGATCGTACTGCCCGTCAAAGGCTTTCTCCGCCAGCAGGGCCAGCTTTTCCCGGTCAAAGCCGAAGCGCACAAAGTGATAGAGGAAAAAGTCATGCAATTCATAGGGGCCGATCTTCTCCTCCGTTTTTTGGGCGATCTTGCCATTGGCGTCCGGGGGCAGCAGCTCCGGCGACACCGGCGTGTCCAGCACATCCCGCAAGATCTCTTCCGTGCGGCCACCTAACTCCCCGGCCACATAATCCACCAGGTATCGCACCAGCGTCTTGGGCACAGAGGCATTCACGCCGTACATACTCATGTGGTCGCCGTTGTACGTACACCAGCCCATGGCCAGCTCGCTCAGATCGCCGGTGCCCACCAGCAAACAGCCTTCTTTATTGGCCAGGTCAAAGAGGATTTGGGTGCGCTCTCTGGCCTGGGTGTTCTCATAAGTAATGTCATGCACCGACGGGTCGTGACCAATGTCCGCCATGTGCTGCACACAGGCGTCTGCAATGGAGATCTCTCGCCGGGTGACCCCCAGCGCTTCCATAAGATCCAGCGCGTTGCGATAGGTGCGGTCCGTGGTGCCAAACCCGGGCATGGTCACACCCAGCACGGCGCTGGCCGGTTTACCCAGCAGCTCCATGGCGCGCACAGCCACCAGCAGTGCCAAGGTGGAGTCCAGACCGCCGCTGATCCCCAGCACACAACCCTTGGAGCCTACATGCTCCAGCCGCCCGGCCAAGCCGCTGGCCTGGAGCAGGAAGATCTCCTTGCACCGCTCTCGGCGCTGGGCGTCCGCGGCCGGCACAAAGGGGTGCGGGTCCACAATGCGGTACGCCAAATCATTCTCTGCATTGGGCACCGGGCAAGACTGTACCGCTGCGCCGGGCCGGTTCTCAAAGGACATATTTTGCCGCCGCTGGGCATTCAACTTCTCAACATCCACATCGGCAACGGTGAGCACGCTTTCTCGGGCAAACCGCTCCCCCTCTGCCAAAATGCCGCCGTTCTCCGCCACTAAGGTGGCGCCGCTGAACACCAGGTCCGTGGTGCTCTCATGCACCCCGGCGCCGGCATACACATACCCGGCCACGCAGCGGGCGGACTGGCCGGCCACCAGGTCCCGACGATAGGCCGCCTTGGACACATACTCGTCGCTGGCAGACAGATTGGCGATCAAATTGGCGCCTTGCAGCGCCAAAGCACCGCTGGGAGGCTGAGGCACCCACAGGTCCTCGCACAGCTCCACACCCAGCAGTACGCCGCTGCCCAGGTCAAACAGTTGACTGCCCATGGGCACGCCGTTCACCATCTGTACCGTATCGAAATCCGCGCCGGAGGCGAACCAGCGCTTTTCGTAAAACTCATTATAATTGGCCAGATGCACCTTGGGCACCATGCCCTGCACCTGCCCGTCCCGGAGCAATAGGGCACAGTTATAAAGGCTATTCTTATAGGGCACCGGGGCGCCGATCAGCACCGCAATGTCCTTACCCGCCGTATAGGCAGCCAGCCGCTGCACCGCCCGATCCGCCGCCTGCTGGAGCGCAGCAGTAAAGAACAGATCGGCGCAGGTGTAGCCGGTGACGGACAGCTCCGGGGTCACCAGCAGGCGTACCTGCTGCGCCACAGCCCGGTCGATTACTGTCTCCAGCTGCCCGGCGTTATAATCCGGGTCTGCCACGCGCAAACGGGGCGCTGCCACCGCCACTCTGAAAAATCCGTAATTCATTTCATCTCTCCGCTCAGCATGGTAATTTTATAACCAAAGGTGGCTGTCTCCCCCGGCTGCAAAACGGTCACGCCCCGACGGTGTTCCAGGGTGCCGTCCTCGTCCGTACAATGAGAAATGCCGCTCCAAGGCTCCAATGCCACAAAGGGGGCGTCATTCTCTGCGGACCAAACCAGCAAGTTGGCCATATCTTGGTACTCCACCCGCACGCCGTAGCCCATCGGGCCCAGCAAGGTAGCCGCTTTGGCCTCCACCTGATCAAAAATCAATGCGTCATCATAAAACAGATCGTGCCGCAGGGGCAGTTCCTGCCCATTCACCAGCACATTGTACCGACGCGCCGGATCCACGATCCCGGTTTGGTGATCCGGGCGCAAAGGCGCCTTCGTCACAGGGCGATCAAAGCGCACCTTGTAATCCTCAAACCGCTCCCCTGCTGCCAGCGGGCAGTTAAAGGCCGGATGGCCGCCGATCACAAAGGGCATAGGCTCCCCGCCGCTGTTAATAATATGATAAGTCACGGCAACGGTGCTGTCCACCAGCTCATAGCGGATCTCCAGCCGATAGTCAAAGGGGTACGCCGCCAAGGTGTTGTCATCTGCCACTTGGGTAAAGGTGGCGCCGTTGCGGTGGTGCTCCGTCAGTGTAAAGGGGTTAATGCGGGCCACGCCGTGGCGCTTCATACGGCAGGGCTTGCCAAATGCGGTAGACGCCCCCTTGGGCAGCACCCCCACAATGGGAAAGCAAACCGGCGCCTGACCGGCCCAGTAAGCCGGGTCCCCCTGCCAAAGATATTCTCGGCCGTCCCGCACCAGGGAGCGGAGCATCGCCCCCGCGTCCGTAACGGTGACGGCACAGTGTTCATTTTTTAATATCAGTTCCATAAGAACCCTCCAGTCCCCTTTATTATAGCTTATCCCTACCGGCATTGCAATAAAAACAGGCGGGGTTTTCAGAGTTTACAAAAAAGCCAAAATCTACCTGCAAAATGTTGCAAATCCCCTGCATATAGTATAGAATATGAGTAGCCTTGCGCAAATGCGACAGACAGAGGAGAACGGCAATGGATATTGATACCTTTATTCACGAAGCCATTTTTGGCGAGAAAGAACAGCACCGCATTTTTTACTACCTGATGTGGGAGAACCTGCAGGAGGTGGGCTATGTAATCACCGATGAGAGCGGCTACGAGATCGACAGTGTGTTCAAGGCGGTGGCACTGCAAAATCTGGTGGGCGAGTTTGCCTACCGGTTGTATGATACAGTCAACGAAACCGGATATGAGGATGTACTGGAGTACCTGGGCACCCTGGCTATCGGCGAGGACGATATTCTGCAATACTGCGAGAACGACCCGGAAATTCTGGTAGAGCCGGAGGATTTCGAGCTAACGGTAAAGAACGCGCTGGACACCATCACGGAGCGCACAGCGGACAAACTGTTAGAGGAATTCTCTGCCGATGATCTGTTTGACTACCTGTTTACCGCCACTTATGACTTTGAGCAAGACTTTACCTACGAGTTTGAGGACACGGACGAATTTCAGGCCTTTGTGGACTCCAACGCAGACCAGCTGGATAACTATAAAGAGGAATACCCGGCTGTTATGCGCTGGGTGGAAGGCGGTATGGTCTGCTGAGCGAATGACAAATATCTATACAAAAAGGGACCTGGATTCAGGTCCCTTTTGCTTTGTATCGTCTGTTATTTATTGCTCTTGTTTCCATTGCCGACTTTGTTCCCGGCAGCGTGTAGCTGCTGGGCAATCTCGGCCAAGCCGGCAGACATGGCAGAGATCATGCGCACCGTCTCTTCCTTGGTATAATCATTGCTGCAATAATCGTTGAGCGCACCGAAAAAGCCAAAAGCCAAAAAGCTCTTGCTCACGGAGGAGCGCTGACTGCGAAAATCCAAAAATTTGTTTTTGCCGATATGATCCGCAATCACATCCGTAATAGCGGCAATATCCAAATACGGCTCAATATTTCGGTTGCGAAACAAGATCCGATATTTTTTCTTGATCCGATTGGCGCTGACAAAAATCGTTAAGAAATACTGGTTAAAGGTGGCTGTGTCCGGCTTCTCCGCCTGGTCGATCACCTTTAATGCCTGCTGGGACAGCTCTTGCACAAAGTCAATTAAAATAGAATTGACCAAATTGAATTTATCGCTGTAATGCAGGTAAAACGTGTTTCGGTTGATCTGGGCTCGCTGGGTAATATCCGTAACGGATACCTTGTCAAATTCGCTCTCCTCCAGCAGTTCAAAGAAGGCGTCCCGAATGGCGCGCTCGGTCTTCACATACCGCAGATCGGTCTCTTTCATTGCTTATATCCCCCGTCTCTAATGATCGTATGATGATTATACACCACCATACCAATAAAAGTCAAGTTGGGCGATCTGCTGATTAACTGGCAAGAATGCGGTCTGTTATTTGACCCAGCCTTTCTTAAACATCAGGTGGGCAGACAGCAGCGACACCACCACGCCCACAGGGATCAGTACGCCTACCGCCAAGTCGCCCTTAAAGAGCAACATCAAGCAGACGACGGCAACAGGCACAACAGTCAGTTTAAAGTGCTTGGCAAAATAGCTCATACCCAGCGCGCCGAACAGTGCGGGCACCACCTGCTTAAAAGCAGGGGCAAAAACAGAGTCGTCATTTGTCAAGTGCGGCAGCACCGGACTGAACAGCAGCACCCCTGCGGCAATCACCAGGGTGGTCACAATAGAGGATGTGGCGCAGGCAATGGTGGAGAGCACCTCGCCCTCCTTGCTCTGGGCGCGCACCTGGGCAGAGTCCAGGGCAGAGAGCACACAGGGCAGCTTTAAGTTATTGATATTCCCGGTTACAAAAGCCAGGTAGGTTGCCCCGGTACCCAGGAGCGGCGTGTAGGTCATCACTTCAATCACCGCGGTGGGATAAAACAGCAGGGCAATAGGCGCCAACCCCTTAAACACCACCTGGGCGGAGGGAAAAGCATGCAGATGGGCGCTGATCGCAACCGGCAGCATTAAGAAAATAAACAGGGCGGAGATCACCCAAAAGCGACCGTACAGGTGGGTCTTTTCATTATAATCTTTCATATTAGCCCCTCCATTCCAGCCAAGCAATGTGGGTGGGCAGCACCTTGGCCAGCAGCATCACCGCACCCATACCGATAAACATCGCCAGCGGCATAGCCATACTTTGCAGCCAGGCAATCTTTTTCTTTTTCTCAATCTGCATAAACAGCAGCATAGACAGCATAGACACCGCCAAAGCGGTAATACTCATGATCCCGGCGCCGTCGCCCAGCACCGCCTTGTCGCCCTGGCCCACAATAGCACGGCCCACAAAGGCACTGATCAGACCGATAAACGCCGCGGCGCTCATTACATCCGCCCAGGCAGTATTCTTACTCACCGCCTTGCCGATACTGTTTTGAATTTTCTTCATGGCAAAGGGAATGATCACAAGAGGCATCACAGAGCCCAGAGTCATCACCCACGCGGCGGTAGAAAAGCCCAGGGGATCCGTGATCTCCGCGGACAGGCCGCCGGTATAACCCAGTGCCTCCATGGCAGACTCCGCTGCCGGCACCTCATAAGAAATGGCGCCGATCACTGTCAGCCGGATCCAGGGCAGCACAATGCCCAGCGCACCGGACAGGGTAAGGATGGTTGCCACAATCGAGATGGCAGGCGCCAGGCTAAACAGCGCTGACTGGGTCACCGTGCCTCGCATGATGGCGGTGGACAGCCCCAGCTTTTTGCCCTGCTTCCAGGCACGAATGAGAAAAAACAGCGACTGGGCCAGCACAAAAACCACAATAAAGCCGCCCAGCGCATACATAAATCCGCTTTCTTTAAAATCCATATCACTTTCCCCCTTTACTCTGCGGTCATCAACCGAATGTAGCGCTTAAAGAAGGTGACGCCCTGGGTCATCTGACCTACGGGGATGCGCTCATTGGTGGAGTGGGTGGTGAGCAGCAGCGCCGTGTCCACCGTAAAGGGCGCAAAGCGATAAATATTGCTGCACACATTCTCGTAATTATAAGCGTCTGTGCCGCCCATCACCAAATAGGGCGCCACAATATTTTTTTCGTCCAGATTGACGGACAGCCGACGCAGGGTATCAAAAGCCCGGGTGTCCGTGGGTGATACAATGCTGGGCTCCTTGCCCTTGATGAATTCAATCTCCACATTGTCGCCGCCCATATATTTCTCAATATGCCGCTGCACATCCGCAATGGTCTGGCCCGGCATAATGCGGAAGTTTACCGTTACGCTGGCCTTTTGGGGCAGCACATTGGCGGCAGGCGAACCGCTGGCCATAGTCACACCGGTCGTGGTGCGGATCAAGGATGCAGCCGGCGGGATCTGCTTCATCACCAGCTTCAGCACCGGGCGCAGCATCCACAGGTTGCACAGTACCACCCGCCCCGGGTAGGTGGCGTGGCGGCCGATGTCCGTAAACATATTATAAACAAAGGGCAAAATGGTGCTCTTAAATTGGTGGTTCTCCAGCCGCTCCACCTTCTTTGCCAACTGGCCGATGGCGGTGTGTTTGGGTGGTTGAGAAGAATGGCCGCCTTTGGACTTTACAGTAATCTTAAAGTCCGCATAGCCTTTCTCTGCCACGCCCACGCCGGTCAGGTTGGCGTCCAGCAGCCCCTTTACATGCGCCGGCAGCATAGCGCCGCCCTCGTCTACCACGCTGTCCAGGTGCACGCCCCGGCGTTCCAATTCCCGCGCCAATTCCCGGGCACCGTTGTTGCCGCCGCTGACGATCTCCTCATTATGCCCCAGGCACAGGTACACCCCGCGCTTTGGGGTATAGCCCTCCTCCAGCAGCGTCTCCACGCTCTCCATCAGGCAGATCAGGTGGTTCTTCATGTCCAGCGCACCGCGACCCCAAATAAACTGGCCGTCATTTACGCCGTCAAAGGCCGGGTGTTCCCAGTCCCCCTCGGTGCCCTCGCTGATGGGCACCACATCCTGATGAGCCAAAAAGGCAATAGGATCCAGGTCGGGATCCGTCCCCTCCCAGTAAAACAACAGACTGGCAGTGGAAATATGATCCAGTTTCAGATTTTTGTGAATCAGCGGGTAGGACTGTTCCAAAAACGCATGGAAGCGGTCAAACGCACTCCAATCCGTTTGGCTCTCATCCTCGCAGGAGATGGTCTTGATCTGAATCGCCTGACTGAGCCGGTCGCACGCTCGCTGCCCGTTCACCTGCTCCGGCGGGAATTCCTCCCGCTGGGGCTTGGGCGCCGTAAAGAACGCTGCACGGATCAGCGTGATCACGATAAACGCAGCCAGCAAGCCTAAAATAATGTACAAAGCCGTCATTTTCTTTTCCCCTTTCCGTAAAAAACAGCCTTAATCTGCAAAGCGGCACCCAAACCCGGGTACCGCTTATACATTTGTATTGGACTTACACGCTTATTTTGCTGCGCCCAGCCCTTTCTCGTCAAAGTTCAGAATGGTACTGAGCACTACCTCGTAACCGGTCTTAAGGGCCTCCGGCACCAGGCGCTCCGCCGTATCCCGGCGATTATGGTAATAGTCGGCCGGTGTCGGGTCCATAGCAGCCAGGCAGGTGGCGTGAATCCCCGCCTGGGACAATGCCGCTGCGTCGGAAGAACCGAAGAACACGCTGGCGAACTTCAAATCCTTATGACCTGCCTCAATGGCACTGTCCATCACCAGCTGGCTGAAGGGCTTAGAGTTCTTCACCGTACCGGTCATATCCTTGCTATACACATTCAGGTATTCCAGATCCGTTAAGGTATCTACACACAGCACAGCGGTCTCAATCTCGTCGCACTCTTTTTTATGGTCCTTGGCCCACTGCTTGCAACCACGCAGACCGGCCTCCTCGCCGTCTGTGATCATGCAGCACACCTCGGTATTTTCAAATTCCACGCCGGCCATATCCAGCATACGCAAAGCACACACCGCCGCATAAGTACCGGTCAGGTTGTCATTGGCACCGGGAGAAATGGTCTTAAAGTCCACAAAGCAGAACAGGGTGATCATAAACAGCGCGGTGACAAAGTGGAAATAGTAGCTGTAATTCAGCATAAAATCGCCGAAAGCACCCATATCCGCAAAGTGAGCAATCAGGCAGATCACTGCGATAATAAAGGAGATGATCGCGCAGACAATGGTGCCGCCCATAAAAATCCCCATCAAGGGCAGCTTGCCCTTGGCATAGTACAGATGGCGCCATTCATAGGCTGCGTCAATATGGCCGCTGATTACAATACGGCGCTTAACCTCACCGGTGGGCTTGCGGGTGGCGCAAAAGTTGTGACCCTCTACCTTCTTATAAAGCGGATCCATAAACCGCTTGTAAAAAAGGAACTCCATTACGGTGATAAACAGCCCCACAAAAGTCACACCACCAACAATACACTGGGCGATCCACCAAGGCAGCACACTGGTAAACACCAGCGCGGCACACACCACCACAGCCAGGATGATGGCTACACTTACGATTTTTGTAAAGTGCAAAAAGGCCTTAGGCGCCATTTTGTAGCTTTCAAAGTGGGTCTCGTCACAGAAGGGGTCCATCTCTTTTTTGATGTGCTTCTCGGCAGCCAAGCAGTTGCTGTTGCCGGACTCCCGGGGACCGTACTTCTTAATGATGTTGGTGATCTCCTTGACTGTGTAATCCACATTTTCGTCGATCACCTGCTGGGGAAATTGGCTAAATTTCATACTTATTTTTCTCCTTTTGCTTTGCGTTCTTCGTTGAGCTTCAACTCATAATGGGTGTCGCCGCAGTAGAACAAACGGCGGGGCTTTTGCCGCTGGAAGGTGCCCGGCTCCGCCACGCTGGTTACAGCATAACCGATTCCCAAGGCGTCCAGCGTAGGCTTAAAGGCCTCCAGTCGCTCTTTGAAGTCCGCGTATTTTTTTCTCTCTTCGGCCGACCAGGCAACCTCTGCCAGAGCCTGCATACGGGGGTACACATTCAGATCCAGTTTTGGACGCTTGTCGATCCACTCGGTCCATACCTCAGCCTCTACGCCCAGCACATGGTCATAGGAACGAGGCAGAATATGATAACGACCCGGGTCGAAATCGTATGTATAGCTCAACGGGTACTGCCCGTAGGTCATATCAAAGTAAAAACTGCGGTGATTGCTCAGGATCACATCGCCGCCGCGGGCAATATGCCGCTCCACATTCTTATCCCGCTTGGGGGTCCAGTATTGACCGATCACAGACGGGTCCAGATTGCCGGCGGCCAAAATCTCATTCCAGCCGATCAGGCGCTTGCCCTTCTGCTTTACATATTCCAGCACCCGGTTGTTGAACCAGCCTTGCAGCTCTTCCACATCGTTTAGGTGCATCTCTTTCATCTTCGCCTGGCAGTGAGGACACTTTTTCCATTCGTCCTTGGGCGCCTCATCGCCGCCAATATGGAAGTAAGGCGCGTCAAACAGTTCGCACACTTCATCAATCACATCAAAGATAAACTGGAAGGTACTCTCCTTGCCCAGGCAGGCAGAGCGGTTCCAGTCCCTTATGCCGTGCAATGTGGGCACACGACCGCCAAAGTAGCCGGGCACCTCGCGTTCCAGTTCCCGACAAGCCAACCAGGGATAAGCTGCCTGCGCCGCCGCAAAATGGGCAGGCATATCAATCTCCGGCACAACCATAATGCCCCGGGCGTTGGCATAGGCCACGATCTCCCGAATATCCTCCTGGGTATAAAAGCCCTCATGAGGCTCGTTGACCATGTGAGAAGTATGCCAGCCATCCACCTGGGTGCAAGTGCGCTTAGAGCCGATCTCCGTTAAGCGCGGATATTTTTTGATCTCAATGCGCCAACCCTGATCGTCCGTCAGGTGCCAGTGGAACACATTGAGTTTCATCATAAAGAGCATATCCAGCAGTCGCTTGACTTCTTCTTTGCCAAAGAAGTGGCGGCTCTCATCCAGGCTCATGCCGCGCCAACCCCAGCGGGGGGCATCGTGAATGCTGCAGCAGGGAACCATACGACCGCCGATATCATAATCCGCCAAAATACGCAGGGATTGCAGCGCATAGTAAGCACCGATAGGCGTAGCGGCAGTGATGTGCACCTTCTCCGGGGTCACATTCAAGGTATATGCTTCCTTTTGCAACGCCGGGTTGCGGGTGACAATAATCCGTGCCTCCCGGGTGGTGGTGCGTACCAAAGGAATACGCAGTTCGCTCTTCACCTTCTCGCCATCCTGCAAGGTGAAGGCGCCGTCCAACGCCTGATATGCGCGGGGATTGGGAATCAAATGCATACTCATTCTCCATTTCTGAAATTCCGACCGGGCACAGCGCGTCGGATCGGGTAAAGAGTGAAATAAAAATATGTGCGTTTTCACGCCGTCTATTTTACCATATTTTCACCATAATGTAAACGCTTTGAGCCGCGCAAATTGTGAATTTTGTATGTTCGACACATTACTGCATTCGCCGCATAAGTGACCCCTGTTCAAAATCCGCGCCTTGACACCGCCGTTCCTCGTGTTATAATTAAGTACGCTTAGATTGCAGAAATGAGTTGACGACCATGGAACAAAGCAAAGATTTTTTAGCCACCCGGCCCATCGGACGACTGCTGCTCCAGCTGTCCCTGCCCACAGTAGCCGCCCAACTGATCAATATGCTTTACAATGTGGTGGACCGCATTTACATCGGCCACATTCCCGGCGAGGGCGCGCTGGCGCTTACCGGGGTGGGCGTGTGTATGCCGCTGATCCTAATCATCTCCGCCTTTGCGGCATTGGTGGGCAACGGCGGCGCACCTCGGGCCTCCATCGCCTTAGGCAAGAAGCAAACGGCAGAAGCTGAGCAGATTCTGGGCAACTGCTTTGTCACGCAACTGCTGGTGTCTGCGGTGCTGACAGCGGTGGTACTCATCTGGAACCGGCCGCTGCTACTGGCGTTTGGAGCCAGCTCCAACACCATTGATTACAGTGCAGCCTATATGAACCTTTACGCCTTGGGCACCGTATTCGTGCAGCTGACCCTTGGCATGAACGCCTTTATCACCGCCCAGGGCTTCGCTAAGGTAGGTATGCTCTCGGTGCTCATCGGCGCCGTTGCCAATACAGCACTGGATCCGCTGTTTATCTTCGGCTTCCACATGGGTGTGCAAGGCGCTGCGCTGGCTACCGTGCTGTCCCAGGGACTGTCCTGCCTGTGGGTGCTGTCTTTTTTATTTGGCAAAAAGACTTTTATCCGCATTCGCCGGTGCAATCTGCGTCTGCACGCCAAGGTCATTCTCCCCTGTCTGGCGCTGGGCAGCGCCCTGTTCGTCATGCAGGCCAGCGAGAGCGTGATCTCCGTATGCTTTAACACCTCACTGCTGAAATACGGCGGCGATCTGGCAGTGGGTGCCATGACCATTCTCACCAGTGTCATGCAGTTTGCCATGCTGCCGCTGCAAGGACTGGCACAAGGTGCCCAACCCATTATCAGCTACAATTACGGCGCACGCCGCCCCCGCAAGGTGCTGCGCGCCGCCGTCTCCATGGCCCTGATGGCTTTGGTATACACCCTTACGATCTGGGCGGTCATTCTGTTGGCACCGCACTTCCTCATCTCCATTTTCAGCAGCGATCCCACCCTGCAGGTGGATACCATCCCCGCCATGAAGCTGTATTTTTCCACCTTTGGTTTTATGCTGCTGCAATATGTGGGCCAGACAGTGTTCAAATCGCTGAACAAGCGCCGCCACGCGGTGTTTTTCTCGCTGCTGCGCAAGGTCATCATTGTGGTGCCGCTCACCTACCTGCTGCCTTATGCTTTTGGCATGGGCACCGACGGCGTGTTTGCTGCGGAGCCGGTTTCCAACGTGATCGGCGGCAGTTTGTGCTTTATTGTAATGCTGATTACCGTTTTGCCGGAGCTGAAACGGATGGGTCGGGAGGATGCGAAGACAGCAAGATAGCAGAGTTGGCCGTGCAAAGCCTTTTACAAAAGGTGCTTTGTGCAGGGGCCGGTTGGCGGGTCATTTCTTTGCAGTGTTTTTGTCGATATATCGTTTGTAGCGTATGTTTGCTTTACGCTTTAGAAGTACGTACAAGCGCATATTCTTATTTTGTTTCAAACGGGAATTTTGCGGTGATGCCTAAAGAAAAAACTCTCCCTCGGCGGCCAGATATACGGGATCAAACCGGCATGGCCAGAGGGAGAGCTTTATTTTTATCTGGTAGTGTTATCGGGACAGCAAGCATCGTCCCCTACAAACACTTTTCACGCTTGCGGCATGATAGAATGATATTACCTTGCTCTTTTAGCCGCTTATTCCGCCACGGTTCTATCCAGCATAGCCGTTATCCCCTACGCCAGCTGCTCAGAGGGCTGGGTTGTTGTCAGCTC
>ENA-OPBZ01000364-OPBZ01000364.1-human-gut-metagenome-genome-assembly--contig:-NODE-364-length-25250-cov-3.104941_pt1 | contig 25250 bp, 23 predicted proteins | sample MGYA00241072_ERZ501459 | MGnify/ENA primary metagenome ERZ501459 (study PRJEB25962, sample SAMEA2042632) | human gut metagenome | biome: human gut; feature: human-associated habitat; material: faeces...
CATTGGTTCTTCCGCTTTTTGGAACATAAATGCATTGTCATCGGTAATATTACGTCCCTCATAATCTACGGCTTCCAAATTTTCATAGTATTCATCTGTTACCGCTTCTTCTTGCACATCTGCGCTATCTTCAGGTACATAACTAGAATCAAAAATTACCATTTGTGAAAAATAACTATCTGGTGTTGCGCCATGCCAATGCTTTACTCCTTCCTTGCATTCAATCACATCACCCTTTCTGATAATCTGTGCCGGTTTTCCTTCTTCCTGATAATATCCCATGCCGCCGGTAACTAAAATAATCATACCGCCATGAGTATGCCAACTGCTTCTCGCAGAGGGTTCAAAAGTCACATTATTAGTCGCAGGGAAATTATATACATCATCATTTGAAATCATAGGTGCGATATATGCAGTACCGATAAACGAATCAGAATCTACCTTTTGACCAATAGGAAATGTAAGTTGGTCTAAGGAAGTAACTATTTCATCATCTGGAATCTGCATTTCGGCTTCTTCTTTATTAGTCAATTCTTGCAAATTTACAGATGATGTTTGAACTTCACCATTACCGCAGGCAGAAAGAAATATGCTGAATACAAGGGCAGAAACAAGGCATTTTTTCATTTTTTTCATAAAACCACCTCATCAATAAACATAATCTGGAACAAGCAACGACAATAAATTTTGATCATGATGGTAGACCAGCTCTGATTGTGTATCTAGAATCATTGTTGCTCCATTTTCTCGTGTATACGGCTCCCATTCTGGCATTCCCTCTGCACTTGGTGTTCCAATTTTGGCAAAATTAATCCACGCCTGGCTTATCTGATCCGCAAGGGCTTTTTCTTCATCACTTGCGTTAGCATGATCAAATACGTATGGTATTTCTGCACCATGATAGGAATTCCCATATGTAAACATATATGCATAAACCGGTGCTCCATTTTGATCCGCCTTGTGCGACATAATTTTAAGTAATGGCAAACGAATTGTAGTTGTATCTACCATATCAGCCGTCAAATCAGGTTTATTAGGGTATGCTTCATGCAATGCATCTGCAATTTCTGGTGTTTCTTCAATAGGTTCTGACTGGAAATAACCGCTCCATTCATTTAGATTACTACCAATCAATAAAGGAATATCTTTACCTGCTTCCGCAAAAGACTCTTCTGTTACGGGATCTGTTGGCAGGAAATCACCATCAACCACAGGCTCCCAGTCCATAGAATAGGCATCTCCCAATGCCGCAGGAATTTGAAGCTCTTCACCTGTCTGCTGTAAAGGTTTTGTAGCAGCTTCTTGCAGTTCTTCTGCTGACACGGTCTGAATATCCTCGATATTATCAGCAGTAATGCCTAAGTTTGCAAGAATATTTTCCGCAAGTTTTGTACTGGATTGCTGGGAATTAAACTTTACACCCATTGTTTCTGTGGCTCCACTTTGCACAATCCCTTTCTGGAAAAGACCTTCTGCATAAGGAGAAGTCATAAGAGCCAATACCTTTGCACCTCCGCCAGATTGACCAAATACTGTCACATTTTCCGGATCTCCTCCAAAAGATGAAATATTTTCTTGAATCCATTCTAAAGCCGCAACAATATCAGTCATACCGACATTTGCCGAGTACTTATATTTTTCGTCATATGCAGATAAATCCAAATGTCCAAATACATTCAAGCGATGATTTACAGACACCACAACTACATCTCCACTTTGACTGAGAGCTTCACCGTCATAATCTGCCTCATTGGCACTGCCTGTTGAAAAACCGCCGCCATGAAGCCATACCATTACGGGGCGCTTTTCTCCGTCATTGATACCAGGTGTCCAAATATTCAAATTCTGACAATTATTATCTGTACCAGATTGGTCGCTTTCTCCTTCAATTCCAGAAATACTGCCTTGTGGGGAAATAGAGCCATAACTGTCTGCCACAAAGACGCCATCCCATGGCGCCACATCTTCAGCCGGAACAAATCTCTCTGTGGCCTGTGCATAAGGAATTCCAAGATAACGATAAATTCCATTTTCCTCTGTGCCTTGTATCTGTCCTGATTTGGTTTGAACAATATTATCCGTTTCCTGTGATACAACAGCATTTTGTTGAGATACCTCCGCTTGCTGCTGTGCACAGCCAGTGATAGAGAATAAAAATAATCCGCTCATTACAGCACATAGCATTCTTTTTTTCAAATCTTATACACTTCCTTTCATTTCTGTTTCTGCAGAACCCAGTTTAATATCTTTTCATCATCAAAAAGCACAGTGCCTCCCGCATGATAATTATCGATTCCCAAACGATTAAAATATTCATTGTCTGGTATTTCGACCTGCAGTAAAAGATCGATTTCCTCGTTGGAAAGACCTGTTTCCTGATAAGCTGAATATAAGCGATCATAAGCATCTCTTGCTTTTTCAGAACCGTAATATTCGTCATTTTCTGCCATAAAAATATAAACAGCTACTTTATTTTCCGCAATAGATTCATAATCTCCATCCCATTGGGAAGCTCCATGGATATAAGCTGCATATAAATCCGGACGCATGGACACTGCCCTTGACATGGTTTCACCTCCGGCAGAGTATCCTGCCGCATATACGCGGGATTGGTCAACCGCAAAATTTTCTATAAAATATTCTGTCAGTTCATTTGCCTGTCTTGCCGATTTTTCTCCCCAATCCGTAAGCTGAGCTGAAACAACAATCATATCTTCATTTAGTTTTGTCCATGCCTGCACACCATTCCAGTCAACATTACTTCCTTCGGAATCCTCTCCAAACCACATTTTGTCGTAACCAGGCATAACCACAATCATTGGGTATAAATGCTCCGCCTGATATCCTTCTGGAAGATAATAGCTATAGTGAATTTCTCCATTTTCTCCATTCAAAACTTCTCCAATATGAAAACCAGATTCATATTCTGATGACATTTGGCTGCTGACAGGCAAGCTTTCAGAAGTGTCAGGGAGTGTTTCCGGCATCGAAGTACAGGCAGTCAGGCATAAACTGCATGTCAGCATTAAAGACAGAATGTGCATAAAATCCACTCCTTTCTTACCCATTTTACTGTAAAGCCAGGAGAGCCGAACCTCAGATAGATAGATAAATAGATCATTCGCACGGCTCACTTTTGCAAGCACAATTCTTTATTCTTTCATACCAATGTCTTCCAGCCATTTTGAAACATCTGCCTCATCTGCACCCCTTCTAAAACGCTGACCTTCCTGCCAATCACCACTTCCTGCCAATTCCTCAAGAAGCTGACCGCTTTCACCTAAACCAGAAGAGGATGATGTGCAAAACGGAATGACTGTCTTTCCTGTAAAATCATTGGCTGACACAAAACCGTCTACTGGCCAGGCGGCAATCCCCCACCAGATGGGATAGCCAATAAACACTGTGTCATAAGACTCCCAATTTTCCACTGTATCCGCTGTCAGTTCAACTGTTCTTAAACTTGGATCGCTGTATTCCTGACTGACACGGCTGGAATCATCTGTCCAGTTTAAATCTTCTGAAGTATATGGCTCAGCAGGTATAATTTCAAAAGTGTCCGCGCCCAATGTCTCTGCAAACATTTCTGCCACTGCTTTGGTATTTCCTGTAGCAGAATAATATGCAACCAAGGTTTTCCCTTCTGTTTCTGCTGTATCAGTTTCTTCTGTATTCGTTTCTTCTGTCTGTGTATCTTCCTGCACACTGCTGTTATTCTGATTCTGCTGTTCCTCCTGACTGGCACTGCATCCAACTGCAGCTGCCATCATACCCAAAGCAAGCAGCATTGTAAAAATCCTTTTCATTTGTCATCAACCTTTCTCTTCCTGAAAATCAAGCATTTTCGTTCACGTTTTCCTGAATCCAATTTTCCACATGCTCCGCAATCACATCATTATTCATATCCTGAAACATAAAATGGTCGTTTCCGGTAATTCCTTCATCAGGCAGATGTATAACAGTACTGTTTCCACCTGCTGCTGTGTAGGCTTCATGAAATGTATCTGCTGTGGAAGCCATCATTGCCCACATAGATGCCGCCGGAACATCCGTATATTCTTCACCAATGTAATCTCCATAATAGAATGCAATAGGAATATTTTTGTCCAACAACGCCTGATAATCTTCACTGTCAACTTCAGGAGCCATGCCCGGCTCAATGGCTACAATCGCCGCAATATGATCTGTATATCTAGCTGTTTCCCATCCCGGCATTCCTCCCTGGGAATGTGTTACCAATATGGAATCTTTTCCTGTGCGTTCATATACTTCGTCAATGGTTGCAGCAACTGCCTGAGCAACAACGGTTGTATCGATGTTCTGGTCTCCATTTACAGAATCCATTCCTGTGTCAGGTGTCATTTGGCGGAAGAACTGATCCAGTGCATCATCGCCTGTTGGAAATTGAGAACCTTCATTATAAGTAAATGCACCATCCAAATAGGTGCCAATACGAAATTGGGTATACCATGTCTGATCGGATGGCTCTGTACTGATGGTACCTGCCACAGAAGTTTGACCTGCTTCCCCTCGTCTTGGCTGGTCAATCAAAAATACGCTGTGACCCATTTTCAAGAACAGATTTGACCATCCATCTCTTCCGTCAGGTGTTGTCATCCATCCCATTCTGGATTGACCATATCCATGCAAAAATACCATTGGTAATCCTGTTTCATTTTCCGGGATTTGATAAAATACATTTGCATGATCCACATGGGAAGTAGAACCTTCTCTGGAAGTATAATAATTAGATACGTCAAATGTACCTTCCGATGTTGTTACAGTTCCGCCTGCGGAAAACATTCCTTGTTCCGCAATTGTCAAGCTTCCGTTGCTGACTGTTTCTGCAGAACTTTCCTGTCCAGTGCATCCCGCAAGCATTGTCACACCTAATAGGCAAGCAATCGCAAGTGACAGTATTCTTTTCTTTTTACTCATAAAATTCCCTCCTGTTTTATTCTCATTTCTGTTCATCTACCGGAGGAACCATATTCGCATATCGATTTAACAGTTCCGGTGTGCTTGTATAGTAGCGTTTTTTCTTATCCAAAGCAGAGATTTCTGCCATTTCTTCATTTGTCAAAACAAAGTCAAAAACATCAAAATTATCGCGGATATGTTCTGGATTCTTAGAACCAGGAATGACAATGTTTCCGCTTTGAATATGCCATCTTAAAATAATCTGTGCATTACTTTTGTGATATTTCTTTGCCAGACGTGTAAACACAGACTCTTTCATCAAAGAGGTGTCCCCATGTCCCAATGGATACCACGCCTGCGGAATCATTTTTTCTTTCTCCAAGAACGCTTTCAGTTCTTTTTCCTGAGAATATGGATGCAATTCTGTCTGCAACACAGTAGGTCTGATTTTGCAGATACGCAAAATTCCCTGTATCTGTTCTTTATTGAAATTGGAAAGACCGATGGCTTTTACCTTTCCTTCCTGATATGCCCTTTCCATCTGCTGGTAACCGGCAACATAGTTGCCTGCGGGCTGGTGGATCAGCAGCAAATCGATATAGTCTGTGTCCAATCTTTCCAGCGTTTTTTCTACAGCATCTGCCTGTTCATAGAATGACGGCCACAGTTTTGTTTCCAAAAAAATCTCTTTTCTGTCTATTCCAGATTTTTTCATGGCACGCCCAACTGCCTTTTCATTTACATAAGCATTTGCAGTATCAATCAGTCGGCACCCATTTTCCAATGCGTAAAGAACAGATTTTTCTGCTTCGTCCGGTGTTAATAAAAACGTACCAATGCCTGCCATTGGCATTTCCTTTTCTTCTCCCGGCTTTATAACATCATTTGTTTTAATTTCAAGCCCGCACTTTGCGGCAAACTCACAAACGGTATTATTTATATCTTTTTTAAAATATACCGGGTCATTATGGAATAATTTTGCCTGCGTTATTTTATTACTGTTTATTTCCAGTAATGCGACTGGCTTGCCACGGTTATCACTTATGCCAACAAGTTGCTGTTTTGTGCCGATAGATTTTTTATAACCTGCGGCGCAGTTATGCAGGCTTGTTGCCCAAAATTTCAGTTCGCTGTTCTTTTCTATGCACTTTGCTCCAAAGTCCTTGCCAAAAACTTTCATCAGCACTGTGAAGCGGTTTATTACTTCCTGCGGCACATCAAAGATAATTTCCCTGTCATTTTGTTTAGCAACCGCTATGGCCAGCCAGTCATGCAGTTTAGATATAGGCGGAATGTTTTTATAAAATTCCTGCTTTGTTATTTTATCCGCTGTCTGCCATAGCCTTAAAATATCGTTGTATTCAATCTTCCATTTATTTAAAATATTTTGCAAACTCATTTTAGGGTAAATATTGATGAAGATATTATAAAAATTTATAATCTTTTCAATTTCTTCTATATCCCTTTTATATTTACTGGTATATTCAAAAATCGCCTGTGCTACATCATAATTTTTTATTTTGTAGCACTCTTGCAGGATTGCAAAATTTTCAAATTTTAAATTCCTGCGTGTATGAGGAATATTTGGTATTTTAAGCACCTTGCATACTGCCGAAACATAATCACTTTTCTGCGTTGCCGTATATATCTTTTCTTCAAAGCGTTTTGGCAAGTATCTTTTTAAAATTATTTTATTTTGCCATTCTTTAAAGTCATAAGCACCTTGCGCAAGTGCCGGAATATTTTCACTGTCCCAAAACCTAACACGGTGGGCAATGTTCAGCACATTGCCGAAAAGCCTGTTTTCAAACCTGCCGCCGATATAGAGCGGCTTCGGTGTTTTGCCGACAGCTTTAATTTTTTTATTGACTGCCGTGCGCAGGGCTTTTAAAAGTTCAGTAAAGCTGTTACCTTTATTGATTTTATGGTCATAGCTGTAAAACCAAAGTGCTGTTTTTTCTTTCAATTTTTCAAAATCTTCAATATAGCCGATTTCCATTTCTTCCAAAACCTTGCCGCCCTGCACTTTTTTCCAGTGGCAAGTGCTGTTTTTAATATCAAAAAGATAGGTTTCTCTGATATTAAACAGGTATTTAAAAGTTTTGTAGGCGAACCTGCCGAAATACATTGCCGTATATTTAATGCGAAGTTCGACTTTATCTTTAAAGTCTATTACTTTCATAGCGGTGTTATCAGGTAACATATTTGCACTGTTACCGCTGTACATTATGGCATTGCCTGTATGCGCTCTGCCGCAGGCAGGGCAAGTCACGGTTTGGTGGCTATGCCAAACGCTGTACGGTCTTACGGTAAATAAAGCACCGCAACTTACGCAACGTGCTTGATAATATCCACGGCGAAAATAACGCTTCGCCAGTTCATCATCTTTATAAGCTATGAAAAGAGTGGGCGAACCATACTTTTCATACATATCGCTTTCTATTTTCATATTGCCTATTACAAGTTCAGCTATTTTCTTCATATAACAGCACCGTCCTTAATCGTCATCTTCCTCAAAGCCGTAACCGTCATCAGCTTCTTCATCTTCTTCTGTAAGTTCGTCAGCTTTTGGGTCGGCTTCTTCATCAGCGAAGTCACAAAACAGACTGTTTTCATCAGTTTTTGCTTTTTCAAGGTCTTTTTTTGCCTGTTCTTTTTTCTGCGCTTCTTTAGCTTCTGCCGCTTTTATTTTGCTTTCAGCTTCACGTTTTTCACGTTCCGCTTTTGCGGCTTCTTCCAATGCAGGTTTGTGTTTTTCAAGCAGTTTTCCTGCCAAGTCCAATGCCCTGCGTTGGGTATCAATAAAGGCTTCTAAAACCCTCGTATTTTCGGGCGGCTCGCCGTGTTCCTTGTCAAAGGCGATAAGTTCTGTTAATATGTCAAGGCAGTCAGTTTGCTGTTTTAAAAAGCGTTCCGTCATATCAAGGTTAATCATTGCCGTTCACCTTTCTTTATAAAAGGGGCAGGGGCATAAGCCCCACGCCCTTCTTGTTAATATTCCCTGCCGCTGTCTATTTCGTCCAGTGCTTCAACAATACGTTCCATTTCGCTTTCCTTGCAGGCTAAAGCACCTATATCATACAGAAAGATTACAAATTCGGCATAGTCCTTGCAGTTAGCTTTTCGGATAAGTTCTTCAAGCCCATAACCTGTTTTTTCGCTTCTTTCATAGCTTGCCAGTTCATCATTTGCCATACCTGCGGTATCGCAACTGCTGTACTTTGGGCAAAATTCTTCGCAGGCTGTAAGCGTTGTTCTGCCGTCAATTCCACCGCAGTAAAAAGCGATGTCCTTACCTGCGTCCAAAACAAGCGGATTAAACATATCACGCCACCTGCGCTTTCTTCGGCTGTTCCTTCTTCTCGCAGTATTCAAATTCACGGAGCAGGATTTGCACCCAAATGCCTTTCGTGCCGTCCTCTTTTTCGTACTGCCTTACTTCAACATTGCCGCCGATATGGATTTTATTACCCTTGTTCAGCGTGTCGCCGATAATTTCAGCGGTCTTACCAAAGGCGATTACGTTAAAAAACTGTGCTTTGCTTGCCTTTTCCCGTTTATCGTAAACGTTTTCGGCAACGCTGAATTTCGCAACGGCTCTGCCGTTCTTGCCAAAGGTAATTTCCGGGTCTTTCGTAAGTCTTGCGGTGATTTCAATTCTGTTCATACATACACACTCCATTCTTAAAATTAGGCAATATATACCAAGCCCTGTATGGCGCAGGTATACTTTGCCGTGGGATTGGAAGGGGCATTGCTCCTTGCGCCGTCCCCCTCGCTCCCCCAGCGATTGTTTTTTTGCCGCTTTCGGCGTCGATTAAAAAACGGCTGGCAGCCGCAGGCAAGGACGGCGTATTGCCGCGTAGTTTATCCTTGCCGCCCGGCATAAAGCCAGGCGTTAAAATCGAAGCCGTGAAAAGCGGAAAAAATATAAAATAAAAAAGCCGCACCAACCAGGGCGGCCTCCAAAGCATCATACACGGCACCCGGCATTGTGCCGCGTATGAATAAAAAAGCAGTTCGGCAAGCCTTACTTTCCGCGAAGGCAAACTGCTTACATTTTTTCTTGACATTACCTGTATTATTTTGTAAAATATGCTCCGTGCCATTTTTAGATTATTCCTATATCATCAAATTCTTCATAATTTGGCACATTCCCCATACACAAAACCTGCTTTTTGTTGGCTGTAAAAGCAGGTTTTGTTTTTTTATGCTTGCTTTTTCCTTTTGTTCGTTTTATAATGATTTATAACAAACTTCTGTTTGTTATAATATTGTGAGGAAAGCAGCCATGCGTACCATATTACACGTTGACTTGAATAATTTTTACGCTTCTGTTGAGTGTTTATATAATCCGGAGCTGCGCGGTAAACCCGTGGCAGTCGCAGGCGACCCAGCCAACCGGCACGGCATAATTCTGGCCAAAAACATGCCCGCAAAAAAGCTGGGTGTAAAGACAGGTGAAGCCATCTGGCAGGCAAAAAATAAAGTACCTGACCTTATCTGTGTTCCGCCGCAGTATGATAAATATCTGCGTTTTAGCCGCGCTGCGCGTAAAATTTATTACCGTTTCACCGACCAGGTTGAAAGTTTTGGCATTGATGAAGCGTGGGTGCGTCCGTAAGTCACAAACTTTGTGGCGCGGATAGAAAAGAAATGTGCTGATAGCAAAGCACTGGACTAAACACTAAATGTCCATTATCAGCCGGCTAAACTGTGAGGGAAACCAATAACAGCGACAACAGCACGCCGGTAAAAGCGCAAGTTCGCAAATCAGCATGCGGCGACTGAGCGTCTGAGATAAAAACTGTATATGAGGATGAAAGCTTGATTGCTTGAACGACAATCAGAGGTGGTCTATCGTCACCCATAGCGAAAGTTGATTGATACGCTATGCAACTTAGGGTAGAATGTTTAGCCAGCTGCAAACTACAAGTGTTCCAAGTTGACCGCCGCGATAAGCGGAAAAATGATGAAAATCGCATCCGACAATACAGGCGCTATGTTCTTTTCTATACTAAACGGAGATTGCCTAAGTCAGAACGCACTAAGTGCTATAAGTGCAGACTTTGAATATTTGATATGGCAACGGAGTCTCCATAGTAGTCCGAGTTAGGGAAAACCTAATACATGGCGAAGGGAGATAGTTTACATTTCAATACAAAACAAAGAAAGGTGCGTGAGGCATTGAGAAATCCGAGTGATGTATTGAACAGCCTGAAAAACAAGGCAAATTTACCAAATTATCAATTCAAACGATTGTACAGAAATCTATTTAATCCTAAGTTTTACCTTGCAGCATACCAGAATATCTCTGGAAATCACGGAAGCATGACACCAGGAATAGACGGAATAAACTTGGACGGCATGGGAATGGAGCGTATAATGGCAATTATTGCTCAAATACGAAACCATACATATCAACCAACCCCTGTCAAAAGATTGTATATTCCGAAAAAGAATGGGAAGTTGCGACCGTTAGGTATTCCATCAACTAATGACAAACTAGTGCAAGAAGTTATTAGAATGATACTAGAAAGTATCTATGAACCGACATTTACTAACCAATCACATGGCTTCCGACCAAAAAGAAGTTGCCATAGTGCGCTAACGCAAATTCAAAAAACTTATACTGGAGTAAAATGGTTTATAGAAGGCGACATCAAAGGATGTTTTGACAATATAGACCAACACACTCTAATAAGAATAATCAGGAAAAGAGTAAAGGATGAACACTTCATCGCGCTAATATGGAAATTTCTCCGTGCGGGATATATGGAAAATTGGAAATGGAACGGCACATACTCAGGAGCGGCACAAGGTTCTGTCATAAGCCCTATTCTATCCAACATCTATATGAACGAGTTGGACAAATATATAATGGAATATAAAGAGAAGTTCGATATAGGTGTTCAAAGAGCTGGAAACGCTGAATACGCAAGGAGAAAATCTCGATGGTACTGCTACAAACAAACCACCGAAAAAAACTGGGAACACTATTCAAGCAAAGAAAAAGAAATCCGAACAAACGAAATTCAAAAACGATTCAAAGCATGGTCCTCATTGCCAGCAATGGAACCTATGGACAAACAATACAAGCGAATTCAGTATTGCAGATATGCTGATGACTTTTTAATAGGAGTAATAGGCTCTAAAAAGGACGCTGAAGAAATACGAAATGCGGTCAGAATATTTTTAGCAGATAACCTCCATCTAGAATTATCTATGGAAAAAACATTAATAACAAATGCTAAAGATAAAGCTAAATTTCTAGGATATGATATTACAGTGTCAAAAAGGAGCAAGAATTTTACGAAAAGAAAGCAAGGCAAATTCCGCAATAGCGAAGGCAGTGTAAAGCTATACGTTCCTAAAGAAAAATGGATGAAACGTTTGTTGGATAACGAAAATATGATTATCCGCGTGGATGAAACCGGAAAGGAAATATGGTCACCCGTAGCACGAAGTAGTTTTGTTAATCGTGCTCCAGTTGAAATCATCGGTGGATTTAACTCAGAAATACGCGGGCTGTACAATTATTACTCTTTGGCAAGTAATGTTTCTGTTCTGAATAAATATTATTACATAATGCAATACAGTATGTATAGAACTTTCGCCGCTAAATATAGATGTTCAATGTGTAAAATTATTGAACGATACAAGAAGAACGGTATATTTAGCATGGAATATTTAACGCCAAAGGGACAAAAGAAACGCATTGAATTTTACCATAACGGATTTAAGAAGCAAGCTCCGTCAAATTTCGCAGAAATTGACAATCTCTCTCAACCAGTTACAATATACAAATTTAAACCCAAAGAACTAATTGTACGAATGTTACAGGGAAAATGCGAAATGTGTGACATATACACAGACAAAATAAAAGTACACCATGTGGCAGCTCTTAAAGATTTAAATCCAAATAAAGAATGGGAAGCAAAAATGATTAAAATGCGAAGGAAAAGTTTGGTAGTATGCGAAAAATGCTTTGCAATAATTCAGTCTGATATGTAAATGGCGAGCCGTATACATTGAGAGGTGTACGTACGGTTCTGAGGCGAGTACTTGGAAACCTATCATGGCGACATGATAAGGCGCTAGGTACTTAGCCTACCTTGATGTTTCCGGCTCGCCAAATTTATTTTGCTCCGGAGCAGAAATTGCCGAAAAAATCCGACAAACCATGAAAAATGAACTGGGGCTTACGGTCAGCATCGGCGTCAGTTGGAATAAAATTTTTGCCAAATTTGGCAGCGATTACAAAAAGCCGGATGCAGTTACCTGTATCACGCCGGATAATTACCAGGATATAATCTGGCCGCAACCTGCATCGGATTTGCTGTACGTTGGCCATGCGACTGAACGTAAATTAAAAGGCATTGCTATTTTAACGATAGGCGACCTTGCCCGGCGTGACCCGGCGTTATTAAAATTATCGCTTGGCAAATGGGGACTGATTTTGTCCGACTTTGCCCGCGGCATGGATACTGCTCCTGTTCGTACAATCGACGAGCGCAGTGCCATAAAAAGCATAGGCAATGGCGTCACCACGCCGCGTGATATTACAAATACAGACGATGCAAAAATTGTATATATTTGCCTGGCAGAGTCCGTGGCAGCTCGCTTGCGCGAAAACGCACTAAAATGTACAGGCGTGGAAATTACGCTACGTGACAGCAGCCTTTATACCGTGACCAGGCAGATGAAACTTTCCTACCCCACCTGTTATGTCGAAGATATACTTAAAGCAGCGATGCAGCTCTTAAACCGTAATTACGATTTTTACCAAAACAAGCACCTGCGCAGCATAGGCGTGCGCGGCATTAACCTGGTAACGGCAGAAAAAGGGTATCAGCTGGATATGTTCGCGCCGGATAAAACCGACAAAAAAGATAAACTGGCTAAAGCAGTTGACCAGCTACGCCGCAGGTTCGGCCATGATGCAGTGCTACGCGCCGCAACATTATTAGATGATAAGCTGCGCATCAATCCAAAAGATGACCATGTTATACATCCTTATTCTTATTTCCGCTAAAGGGGGCAAATAAATGGATTATCTCGAAGTTACCGCAAAGTTTGATAATACCGGCCGCATAATTCCCATTTCCTTTATTTGGGCCGGCCGGAAGATAAATATAGATAAAGTATCTGATATGCGCCCGGCAGCGTCACTAAAACAAGGCGGGCAGGGTATGCGCTATACCTGCCGTACCGGCAACACCGTTTATTATCTGTTCTGTGACGAGCAGCGCTGGTTTTTAGAGCGTATTGGTTAAGTTCATAATTGTTGGCAACCATATGGCAACCAATGGTATTACCACTTTAAAACACAAATAAACCCAGCAAGCCTGACAGGCTGCTGGGTTTATTTTATTAGTATCTTCTATTCTTCCTCGTCATCATCTAATAAACTTTCTAAATCAATATCGCTATTTACAAATTGCTGTACCTCCTCCGGCGTCAAAAACATACTTAATATTTTTTCTTTATATGTTTGCAGAAAATAAAAATCGGTAAGTTCTATAATCGGGTTATCATTTTCTGCCTTTAAACTACCCGTAATAATTAATCTTGTATCCGCATCAAGCATATCAATTACTTTTTCTTTTGCTTCTTCACTTTGGCATTTTATAGCCAAAATTATGCTTTCTTCCATTCCATCAGGCCTAAAACTGTATTTTAAACACAATCCCTTCCTGTCCGGGTAATCTAAAATAGTGCCGGTTAAAATAATTCTATTCATAATATATACCTCACATTTCCATGCCATTATCCCTTACATCAACGTTTAAGTCGGCTCTCATGCCACCTTTAACCCGCTCGTCGCGCGTTTTATTTACCGCTGCTTTCAGCTTGTTCAAGCTGCTTTCGAGCTTTTCTTGTAAGGTCGGGTCGCGCCTGTCCTGGTTCGCCAGGTTAGATTTTTTAATAAATCCGGCTGCCTCTTTATCTACCTTATAACTGAACTGCGGCATAATTTTTTGACTTAAACCAAGGAATTGTCTACCCAGATATTTCAAATTGCGGTTAGACTCTTTAAGCTGTTTAAGGTATTCTTTGCGTGCTTCGTTTTTATTTTTAAGCGCAGTTTCTATTTCTTTTATGCCGGCAATATGTTCCGGTTTCTGAATTTCGCGCTCGTAAATTTCCAACTTTTCAGCAAGATTTTTTTCTTTTTCCAGCACATCATTTTGCCATTTAAGCAGCTTGTTTTTTTCTTCATTATAATCACGTTTATAATTAAGTTCGTGCCATTTCGGCGTCGGTTTTTGGGCGAAAGCATCAAAGGCCGCGTCAAATTTATTGCGCAGCTCTGCCACTTTCCTTTTCTCTTTATCTAAACGTTTGCTCTGCCCTTTTGTATAAACGGACAATGCAATTTTGTGAATACGGTCATCAGTTAAAATCAATTTTTGTGTAAGCTGTATGCTCTGATTGTTTTCTTTAACCTTGTTACCGATTGCAAATGCAGAAGAATAAAGACGGTCTGCAAATTTTTTGCCGTCCAGGGTAATTTCTTCCACAGTTTTTCCGGAAAGGTCTGCTTTCAAATTTACCAGATTTAATTTTTCATGGGCTTCAAGTTCACGCAGTTCTTTAATTACATTCTGGTATTTCTTTATTTCTTCGCAGGTCGTTTTTATTTCTTTTGACAGCACATACAAACGTGCTTTATCTGATAAATGTTCAAATTTAAAATCCGGTTTCTTCATTTGTTTTTTCATTTGGTTTGCCAGTTTTGGTCCCAGATGATTTTGCGCCGGACGGTCATAAAAATCAAATTGTTCTTTATCGTTTTTGAGCATAGCTTCAGACCGCAAATCGCGTAATGATTTGCAGCTTACCCTTGCGTCTATTCCATTTTTTTCGTAAGCTTCATTAATAATTCTTTCCAAACTTTTGCGTACTTTTAATACATTTTGGGGACCGGCACCATTCTTTGCAGTAAAACGGTCATCTTTTTTATAACCGCCACGTTCCGGGTATTTTTTATTATACCTTTTAAAAAACTGGTAATCGGGTTTTACGTTTTGTTTGTTTTCAATTATGCGTTCACTGAACATAATGTGCGCATGCGGCTGCCTTTTATCATTATCAAGTGCTGCATTTTTTTCATGGATTGCAAAGCAATACGCTTTATTATTGCCAACATTTTCTTCGACAAAGCGTTGCACCAATTTTATATTTTCTTCGAGTGTTAGTTCCGACGGCAATGCAATTTCAAATTCCGTGTAAGCGTTGCCATCTTTACGTTCATACAAATCTGCTGCCGCAAAAAAGTCAGTAGGTTTTGCAGACCAATCAGGCAAATTGCCGAATTGCTTATATACAAGTTCTTCTTTTTTCGGTCCGTTAGCATAACTGCCTTCGCGCAAAATGTATTCGCAATGACGTTTAGCGTTGCCGGTTTTTCCGTTTTTTATTGAGCAATGGTAAGTTGCCATTTCTGCAAAACCTCCTTTCCGTTTTTTGTTTATGATTTTAGTTATTTAATTTCGCGCTACCAGCGCGGCAGGAACGTATGTGACGATTTTGCTTTTACCTTTTCAGAAAAGGTAAAGCGAAAACGGCGGCAGCCGTGAAGCACGGGTTTCTGCGCGTAGTGAGAAACCCATAAGTGCGCCTCGATATTCCATCGAGGACTGGCATAAAAAAAGAGACTACCGCAATCAGGGTACACTTAACCCTTAATTAAACGATAGTCTCACTTTTTTTTAATCATTAAAAGTTATTTTTCAGAGACGCCTACAATAGTAGGTATTAGATGTTTTTATTATAACTAACAATAAAAAAATTTGCAAGGCGTTGTTTTTTTCTTGTTTTCATTTAGATTCCTTCAACAGTAAAATTGAATTTCAACAGCTTTAATCTGACTTACTTTTTCATCAAATATGATAATTAAAATTACCGACAAAATTCTCATATTTAATTTTAATTTTTATTATTACTTCCGACAGTTTTCTCATATTTAGTTTTACAATTCGCCTTTCTTTTATTATAATTGCTGATTTTTTGTTCCGACAAAAACCTCATATTTAAAATTAATTTTATAATTTACATTGCGACAATTTTCTCATGTTTGTTTTTTTATTAAACAAAAAAATAAAGAGCGTTTTTTACGCTCTTTATTTTTGTTCATCTAATTTTTTTATTATGTAATTGATAATATGACTTCTAATAAGTGGATTTTCTAATGCGTTATCTAAATTTTCGAGCTGTGCTAATTTTTCTTTTATAATAATTATGCTGGTATGTTCCAGTGCTTCGTTGTAAATTTTTATTTTTTCTTTTTCATCAAGGTCGCGTAAATTTTTCAAAACCATTATTTGACGTTCCCTTAATTTTTCTTCTGGCGTTTGTTTTTTCGCGTGCACTTTATTTATATAATCATTTACGATTGCAGTAATTACAAAACCTGAAAAATTAGATTTATTTGTGTCGCATTTTAGTGCATACTTGTAATTATTTTTTATTCTCTCGAAATCGTATATTTCAAAAATTTCAATTAGTTTTTCTTCTTTGATGCCGATGCTGCATAATTCATTAAATAGTTCTAATTCTTCGTCAGGTAATTTTTCAGCAAACGTATTTCGTTTAGTGAATTTAAAAATTATTTCGGTCGTTTTTCCTTTACCTCGTCCTCCATTGCATTCGTATTCAACATGAAAGTTAGTTTTTTCGTTTATTTCTTTTACGGCCGGATTAAGAACAAATCTTTTTAAATCTGCTAATAATTTATATTTTTTTTCAATCATCAGCATTGATTTTATATCTTCGATTTTCATTTTTCTATATCCTGTGTTTTCGTATTGTTTTATAAAACCGTAAATTCTTGATGTGTACGCTGAATGGAATGTTAAAATCTCTTGAATGCCAATTTTAGTAAATTGCTGTTTAAGTTCAAAAAAGTATTTGTGTAATTTTCGGTCTATTGAAATTTCCATGAATCCGTCGCCAGTTGCTTCTACACTTGAAATAAAACTGGCGTCTATCCATTTTTCTTTTTCTTCGTTTTCATCAAACCTGGTTTGTACGGTTATGTCTTTTTTTCTGAGCTGGTTAAGGTATGTTCTCAGTTCTGCTATGTAACCTTTGTCGAGAGATATTCCGATAGCTTTTGCTAAATCGCGTGCTCTAAATCTGTAAACGCAAAAATTTTCATCTTCTTCTTTGATTTGTGATATTATTGCAAACCAAAGCTTAATCTGTTTGTTTTTCAAATCATATTTTGCGTTTATAATTTCGTTTCCGACTTTTACTCGTGCTTTTGGTTTTACCTGTGTATCACGAGTTATTAAATCTAAAGCTAGCTGGATGTTTTCGTTGTTTATTTCTGTATTTTTGTTCTTCATAGTTTCTCCGTTGCCGTTTTTTGTTTTATTATATCATAAAAATGAAAAGTGTAGTATAATATTCATAACAAATATGAAATGTACATCTGTATATTCGCTGTTTAAGTTATTCACATGTGGATAATTCGCCTGTATATATTACTAACGTACTAAGTATATTACATTTTACATATTTTTATTATAAACATATTTTAGACACCCTTTCAAGCCAGAGCTGGTGCGGCTTCCGGGGTTTGAAATATGAGATAATTGTCGGTCAAACATGAGAAAACTGTCGGATGCAGAATTGTTTATTGCTTTAGAATTGGTGCTGTTTTGATTATGTTTTTTTAAAAAATGCTAAATATGAGAAATTTGTCGGAATATAAGAGTTTTTTGTCGGTGATATTTGCCAGACTTGTGGATAATTAAAGTTTTCAACAGTCAAAATTTCTCTTAAAATCGTTTTTGAGCCTTTAATAAAGAAAAATGATATATAGATATACCCAATGGCAAAAAAATCGCTGTGACGCCAAATATGCTAAAATTTGGGGCATGTTTATATTATACTGTTTTATAGCTTATTAAGAAAATTTGCTTTTCTGGTAATTTAATGTTTGGTTGAAGTGTAAAGATGTAAAGATGTAAAGATATATTAGTGTCAAAATATCTTAGCATTTTAGTGTTAAAATAGTTTTAGATTTATTGGGCTTTTCTTATAACTGATTTTAACTGCTGTAAAATGGCTATATTTTTGTTTTGAGCGTTTTTTTATTTGCTGTGATATTTTGATATGTGTTTTGTTGATAATTTAGCGAGAGCCCAATTTTGTATAAAATTTAGGCATGGAAATTTGTGTTGGGTGCGATGAGGTTCGTTTGAATAGTCATAAAGAAAATTTATAAAAGGTTTTATTTGAAATTATGCAAAAGTGTTAAAACATATTTGCATTTTAACACTAAGGTGTAAAAGTGCTAAAATGTAATAATCTAAAAATGTAAGAGTGTAAAAATATAAAAATGCTAAAATGGTAAAATATAGCGGTGTAAAAATGTTAAAATATATTAATATTTTAGTGTTAATATGTCTTTACACGAAGATGTTAAAATGCTAAAATATAAAGTGCAACAACACTAAAATATAATAGCACTACGACACTTTAACACTTAAATATAAACATGTAGAAATGTCAAAGTGTGAGCACATCATAATGTAAAGATGTTAAAATGTAAAAGTGCTAAAACATTTTAGCACTAAAAATGAAAAATACAAAAGTGTGGAAACACTAAAATGCTAAAATGCTAAAATGGTAAAATATAACAGTGTAAAAGTGTTAAAATATATTAATATTTTGGTGTTAATATGTCTTTACACAAAGATGTTAAAATATGTTAGTGCAAAGAGAGGGCGGTCGAAATGAAAGTAATTTCAGTTGTAAATACCAAAGGCGGAAGCGGCAAGACAACAGTAGCTACAAACATAGCTGCAATAGCAGCTTCCAATGGATTAAAAGTTCTGCTGATAGACGCAGATGGAAAGCAAGCATCCAGTCTTGCTTTTAGACAGCTGAGGGAAGAATCAAATAACAAAATAATTGAAAAAAATAAAGAACGTGATGAAAAGAATCAGATTTCTTTACTCGCGGAATTTACGGCACAAAGCCTGCCGTCAGATTTGATATTTAAACAGGTAAGAAATTATGAGCAGTCATTTGATTTAATTATTATTGACGCAGGTGCTGGTGACAGCAATATTGTGCGTTCTGCTATTGCAGCCGCAACATACGGATTGCTGATAATTCCGTGCCAGCCGAGTCCTTATGATATTTTTGGCACAACAGATACGCTTGACCTGCTTACAAATTGCAGAACAACGCTTGACATTGATGCAGTACTTTTTATGAATATGGTCTTTGCAAATAATAAATTTACTTAAAGATGTTGACGAGTCAGTACAGGCATTAGCAAGCACATATCATATCGAATTATTAAGCACTAATTTAATAAATTACATAGCCTACAAAAATAGTGCAATGGAAGGCAAAAGTGTAGTTGAATTTGAAAAGAACGGCAAGGCAGCTGCACAAATGATGGAACTATATAATGAACTTATGAACCGTCTTGGTATGGAATAAAGGAGCTTAAAGAATGATTACTAAACCCGACATAAAAAAACAAATTGATGAGGCAGCAGTTGAAGCCTTTATTAAAGGTAGCAGCCAGACCGCAGCACCCATTCAAAGTATTGAACCTGTGGAAGATAAAATAGAAGTACCAAAGAAAGCAGCCGAAAACAAAAAAGAGGTTGTAGAGGAAACAAAAGCATATAATATTAAAATTCCAGTTAGCATTTACGAAAAAATAGAAAATTATGTTTTTGCACACAGAAAAGAGGGAGCAAAAATAAAAAACTTTTTATTAGATGCGATAGCGGAAAAAGTAGAAAGAGAAAACCTTTAAAAAGAACGTATTAAACATTTAAAAATTAAAAGATTGTTTAAATTTCAAAAAGTTAAAAAATGAAGAAACAGCGATAGCAGCAATGCTTTCGCTGTTTTTTTAAATTTATTAATTTAATAACTTGACTAAATTTGAAAGTTTGATATAATATGAAAAAGTGTAAAATAAAGGGGTGTAAAGCAATGAAAAAAACAAAAGTTTACAATTCAATAGTGTTATGCCCCCCCCCGGCGCACATTTCGACATAAACAAATGCGCTTGTGGAAAACACAAAAAATTGAAAACCATCTGCAATAGGCAGGTTTTTTTCTCATACCATTTTTAGGTGCGTGAAAAAAGCCTGCTTTTTTTGCGCTCAAAAAGAGAAAATCTGTTTAAATATTTACCGGTTAAACCGTGACAAGGGCTTGCGAGTCCCCAAAAAAATTAGTTTGGAGGCTCGTCAAATGAACAAATTAAAAAAAGACAATGTAATTTTAACCGGTATTTTTCTTGGGCTGATGATTTTTAAAGTATTAGCACCTGATGCAGCTTATGCAGCTCTGCCGTGGGAAGGCCCGCTCGAAGAATTGGAAGAAAGCATTACCGGCACGGTAGCAAAGGTAATTACGGCAATCGTAGTTTGCGTATCCGGCATGATGATTGCAATGGGCGAAGGCGGCGCAGCCGGCAGACTGGCATTGCGTCTTGTATTTGGTTTAGCTTTGGCCATCGGGTTTATGCAGATTGTTTCAATGTTCTAAGGAGTAATTAAATGTTTGGACACAAAGCTCAAAACCAAAAAAATGATGATATGACGCCGGAAACAGCATATAACCGTGCCCAGCAGGAATATGACAAGCGAAGCGGAACGGCGAAAGCAGCAGCAGCTAATTGGCGCCTGATTGCATTTTGCTTATGCTTTATAACCCTTATCAGTAACGGTGCAGCATACTACTTCGCGAACCGCAGCGTAATTGTGCCATATATCGTTGAAGTGGACGCCAGAACCGGCGCAGTAATAAGTTCCAGCAAGGTATATGACCGTAGCACTGCCAACCAGAAGGAAATAGAATATTTTTCCTGGCAAGTAATAAAGAAATCCCGCACATTGCCTAAAGATGTAATTGTATACGAAACAAACTGGAATGATGTATATACCTTTTTAGACAGTGCATCCAGCCAGAAATTTAATGATATGGCAATTCGCGAGGACCACCGCGGTAAATTGGCTCTTGGAATTACTACGATGTTGAATTTACAACAGATAACACCCGTAAGCGGCAATGATAATACCTTTAATGTCCGTTGGAACGAAGTTACTTATAATGCAGATGGTTCTAAAGCCGGTGAATACAGCCTGGAAGCATATCTTACTGTCCAGCAGCTGTCACCGACCGAAAAAGATATTTATGTAAACCCTCTTGGGCTTAAAATCAAAGACTTTAATATAAGCAAGGTGCAGCAATGATAATTAATAAATACAGCGCAGTAATATGCGCAGCATTACTTACCGCACTTGCCTTACCGGTAAGCGCAGAAGAACGCGGCAATCCGATTGCCGGAGAAGAATTTACTGCTGATAACTATGTGCAGGATGCTTACGAAGCAGCAAATCAGGGCGTGGAAGTCGTATTTCCATATCAGACTAATAACATATATCAGATTTATCTTCAGGAAGGATATATTACAGACATACGCCTGGAACGTGGTGAAACCATAAAATATGTTGGTGGTGGCGATACCACGCGCTGGATTATAGATACGAGTACCACCGGCTCTAATTTTAACAAAGTAAGCCATGTGTTTATTAAACCGGTGCAGCGCGGTATCAGCACCAATATAGTTATTAATACCGACCGCCGTGTATACCAGCTGACACTTATAAGCGGCAGTAATTATAACCCTATGGTGTCATGGCTTTATCCTGTAAGCGAAAGTGAAGCGTTTTCGCAAAAAAAAATTAAAGAATACAGCACATTAAATGCCGGCAAACTTAATTTTGAATATGAAATCAGCAATGATAAATATAAATGGGCACCGGCAATGGTGTTCAATTCAGATAATAAAACGTACATAAAGATGAAACCTGATATTGTAAATTCAGAACTTCCAGCATTTTTCGTATTGGATGATGAAAATAAAATGACTCTCGTTTCTTACAGGTACGTTAAAGGCTATATTGTTGTGGACAGGCTTTTCGATAAAGCCGTATTGCTACTTGGCAAGAAAAAGGTAAAAATTACAAGGAGCAACTAATGGGATTTGAAAATTTAAAAGAAATGTTACCGAAATTTAAAAAAGAAGAACCCCAGCAAAAAGAGCCGCCGCAAGAAGATGATGATGAACGTAATGACGTAACGCATATGCGGGCTAAAGAACCGATAATAAAAGGTGTGAAAAGAAAGTATGTCTATTACGGAGTCGCAGCTTTTATTGCAATAACCCTTATTGCCACCACGTTGGGCTTACAGGAAGATGAAAGCCGCAAAGCTGAAAAGGAAGCGGCTGCGCAAAATGACCTGCGTAACAGCCAGGCCGTAGAAGGGGACCATCTTCTCAATATACCTAAAGACTATAAAGCCCAGGCTGATGCAGAAGCAAAGCGCAAAGCGGAAGAAGAAGCGAAGAAAAAAGCTGAAGAAGCCGCAAAAGAGGCAGAAGCCAAAAAGAAAGCGCGTGAAGCGGCCAAAGTTCCGGATGCGCCGCGCGTGCCGCAGCAGCCGTCACGCTATACCGGCAGAAACGAACTGAGTCCTGCCGAAAAAGCAAGGCTTGCCCGCGAAGAAAGGCGCATGCAGGCACTCGAAAGTCCGATTGGTTTTGAAATCCAGAATAAAGATTAAGGCAAAAGCGTATGAATAATATAACTTTTTTCCCGATTTTTATAGGCGAACCGCAGGAAATTACAGCCGCACTTATGGCCAGTATCATAAGCGGAATAATATTTGTAATTTTTGCTTTAATGTATTTTTTGGGCGAAAAGTCGCGCAAAACAGACAGGATTTATTTAACTGTTATGTTGGCAGCTTTGGTGGTCAATTTCTTCTGTAACTTGTGAGATTTGATGAAAAAGAAAATATTAAATGCTGCAAATTATTTAGAGAAGGAACAATTTATGAATAAAAAAATTATAAGTTTAGCTGCTGCTGCACTGATAGCTGTAAACAGTACGGCAGCTGCGGATGACCAGAATTTAAAAGATGCCAAAATTGACTTTGCCAAACAGGCAGTCAATGAAAATACACTGAGCGGGCATACGCTTACTCCCCAGCTGAGCCCGTATCAGATATTTGCCGGCGCTGTTATACCGGGTGTACTTGTTACCGGTATGAACAGCGACCTCCCCGGCACGGTCATTGGCCAGGTAAGCCAGAATGTATTTGATACCAAAGAAGGCAAATATCTTCTGATACCGCAGGGAACTAAAATTGTGGGTGTATATGATACCCGCACGGCCTACGCACAGGAACGCGGGCACGTTATATGGCAGCGCCTGATTTTTCCGAATGGAAAAAGCATAATTTTAGATAATATGGCCGGTGCTGACCAGCAGGGGTTTGTTGGCTTTAAAGACAAAGTGCGCAGTCATTACGCGCGTGTTGTCTGGTCAGCAATTTTGGGCGGCGTAATTACCGGTGGTGTTGCTGCTTTGGCTGATGATGACAGTAACAGCGATGACAGCAGTTTCAGGGAAGAAGCTGGTGCGGAAGCAGCAAGAAATATCAGCAGTGCAACCAACAGCATCGTGCAAAAGAATTTGAACATTGCCCCAACCGTAATTATCAATCCTGGTTATAAATTTAACATCATTGTCGATAAAGACCTGATTTTAGAGCCTTACCAGGAATAACCGGTAAAGCCGGAACGGAGCCTGAGAGTCTCCCCAAATTTATGAGGTGTAATTTTGGATAAGCGCACCAGGCGAATTTTAGTAGGGTTATTTCTTTTCTCGCTGCTGCTTGGCTGCATAATAGCAACGCAGCTCATAGCGGCGCAGCTTAACTATGAAGATGCTTTGTATTGGAGCATCTACGATGCAGGAGAATATAAAATATATTTTCCGCTGGCATGGTTTTTCTGGTGGCAGGACTTTGGCACCGAAGCAAATGACTGGTTTTTTAATAAATACGGTTTTAATGCTTTTTCTATTACCGTTTTATTTTTTACAATACTAATCCTTGCATACAGAATGTGGCTTATGCCGAAGCTTACCGACAGCCATGGCAGCGCACATTTTGCAACAATGGAAGAAATTGAAAATACTAAAGTTATAGACCCGCCGGGGCTTACTGCCGGCAAGGGAGTATTTTTAGGAGTGATGCCCGACGGCACTTATTTAAGAGATGACACCAAAACCCATGTACTTGTCTGCGCACCGACCCGTTCCGGTAAAGGTGTTGGCATTATCATACCAACGCTTTTAACATGGACGGAAAGCGTGGTTGTAACGGACATTAAGGGCGAAAATTGGGCGCTGACAAGCGGCTGGCGTCAAAAGCACCTGCACAATAAGGTATTAAAATTCGAGCCGACCAGCGACTTCTCCAGCAAATATAACCCGTTTGATGAAGTCCGTATTCGTACAAAATTTGAAGTACGCGATATACAAAATATTGTAAAAATCTTTGTTGACCCGACCGGCAAGGGCGCTGACGGCAACAACGCGCATTGGATTAACAATGCAGGCGCGCTCTTAACTGCGGTTATACTGCACCTTAAATACATCAAAGAAGATGCCAACATGTATGACGTTTTACAGTTTTTATACGGCGAGCGCAGCGCCGAAAAAGATGCCGGGCTTGAAGATGACAGCGCAGATTTTGATGACGAGGATTTTGATAGTGAAGAAGATACGGAAGCTGAAGATGATGAACCAGTTATAATGACACTTCAGGAACGTATGGAAAACCTCATTGTTCAAAATTTTGAGCATGACCCTTCCGGAGAATTATTCCCCAAAATATATGGCATTGAAGGTAAAATGCACCCAATGGTGCGTCAGTATTTTCAGAGCATGGTAGATAAACCGGACAAAGAGTTTGGAAGCATACTTTCAACGCTGGATACGGTATTAAATACATACCGTGACCCGATTATCGCGGAAAATATGAGCCGCAGTGATTTTAAAATTACCGACATGATGGAAAATGACAACCCGGTAAGCCTTTATCTGGTTTTCCCACCGTCAGATATTGACCGCGTAAAACCCTTGTTCCGTGTTGTTGTAGAAATGCTTTACCGCAAAAACACGGAAACGATGGAGTTCAAGGACGGTGAGAAAGTAGATAAAAAGCATCGCATGCTGATGCTTTTGGACGAGTTCCCGGCCCTTGGCAAGCTGGAAACGTTTGAAACAGCAATGGCTTATATTGCCGGTTACGGCATAAAAGCCATGATTATTACGCAGGATATTAACCAGATTGAAAAGCTGTATACCACAAGCAACAGTATAGTTTCAAACTGCCAGGTACAGGTATACCATACTCCAACCGATAACAAAACACCTGAATTTATTTCTAAAAAAATGGGCAATAAAACAATACAGGTTAAAAGTACC